>Ga0302151_10000050_pt1 | contig 68329 bp, 65 predicted proteins | sample I_Bog_N1_3_FD_192428 | JGI IMG/M metagenome (GOLD analysis project Ga0302151, IMG submission 192428) | Peat permafrost microbial communities from Stordalen Mire near Abisko, Sweden - I_Bog_N1_3 | ecosystem: Environmental > Terrestrial > Soil > Wetlands > Peat | place: Sweden: Abisko, Stordalen...
TTCGTCGAGTGCTCGTCGCGCGGTGGGAGAGGCTCGAGGACCAGTGGGTCATGAGTCCCCGCCACGCGCCGGTGGTACGACTCACGATTCGAGCACAGTCCTTTTGCCACAACATGGTGCGCCGCCTCGTCTCGACGATGGTCGCCGTGGGGCGCGGTGAACTCGACCACGACGTCGTCACGGAACGCCTCGAGAGTTTGAGTCGCTACCAACTTCCACAGGCCGCACCCGCCGCCGGTCTCGCCCTCGTCGCCGTGGGCTACCCCGGTGGCGGGTCGTGAGCCACACAATGCATCGCGCCCGCGCACTCGACGAATATCGGTTCACGGTTCGCGCGGTCGAGCCATCGCGCGACCGGCTCCCCAGCGAGGGTGGTGGGTGGGGTCCTATCATCACTTCACGGAATGGTTGATAAAGGTGCCGCGTGAGTGACGACCACTTCTCTCGTCCTTTTTCGCCACGCGTAGCCCTCGACGCTCGGTGAGCGCTCGTCCGTGACCACCCTGCTGTTCGTTCTGGGGGCGCTCGTCTACGCCGCTTTCGCGGTGAACGTCCTGTTCGCACTGGTGCTGCCACGCCGACCGCGCGGCTTCGAGCGGATCACCTTCCGAGTGAACTCGCTGGTTCGAATGGCCTTCATCGGTCTCTCGCACTTCGCTCGACGCTACGAATCCAAAGACACCGTTCTCGCGCCGACCGGTCCGGTGTGCGTGGTGGCCCAACTGGCCACGTGGGCGGTTGGCTTCATCATCGGCGTTGCGATGATGTTGTATTCGACGACGCATAACTTCCCCGACGCGTTGCGCCAAGCGTGTACCAGTCTGTTCACCGTCGGGGCGATCCACTCCGGCGGGCCCGCGAACGTCGCCCTCGACATCGCCGCCGGCGCCACGTGGGTCATCGTCGTCACCCTGCAGATCGCCTACTTGCCCAGTCTCTACGCCTCCTTCAATCGACGCGAAGGTCTCGTCGCGCTGCTCGAAAGTCGCGCGGGCGTCCCCGCGTGGGGTCCGGAGATCTTGATGCGCCACCAGATCGTGGGCATCACCGATACGTTGCCCGACTTCTACGCCGCGTGGGAGGCGTGGTCGGCGGACCTGGCGGAGAGTCACACGACGTACCCTGTTCTCCTCCTCTTTCGTTCACCGGAGCCGTGGTATTCGTGGCTCGTGGGCCTCCTGGCGGTGCTCGACGCGGCGGCCCTTCATCTCGCGCTGGCGCCGGCTCGAGCGTCCTCGCAGGCCCGGCTCTGTCTCCGCATGGGCTTCACCGCGCTGACTCGCATCGGGGTCACGCTCGGCTGGGAGATCGACCCCGACCCCGACCCCGCGGGACCCATCGACTTGACGTTCGCGGAGTTTCAAGAAGCCGTCAACATGATGCGAGAGACGGGTTTTGAAATGGAACGCACCGCGGAAGAAGCGTGGCCCGACTTTGTGGGTTGGCGCGTGAACTATGAGCAGGTGGCCTATCGACTCGCGGCGCGGATCGTCGCGCCGCCCGCCCCGTGGTCGGGACCACGCCCCCACCTGCGCGGCTCCATCGAGCCACCGCACCGCCCCCCGCAACGAACGCCGACGGGTCCGGCCCCCGTCTCGGTGCGACCTCCTGCGCTCGGCGAGGACGAGCAGGCGCGTTAGCCGGATGTCGACAGAGGGGTGAGAAGGCTCACGAACGTGCTCGGTAGGCTGTCGCCATGTCTGAGTCAACTGCCCCGGGTATCGACGTCACGGAGTTAAGCGACGAGATTCGACCCCAAGACGACCTGTACCGTTACGTGAACGAGCGATGGATGGCGCGCACACCCATCCCCGCCGACAAGGCGGGCTACGGCGCCTTCGAACAGCTTCGAGAGCGCTCCGAAGCAGCCGTGCGCGAGATCGTTGAAGAAGCGCAGTCGCCATCAGTCGTCGGCGAGGCAAAGAAGTTCGGTGACCTCTACGCGAGTTTCATGGACGAGTCTCGGGTGGAGGCCCTCGGCGCGGCCCCACTCGCTGACGACCTCGCCCTGGTGGACACGGTCGCGGAGATCGGCGACGTGCTCCGGGTCACGGGACAACTCCAGCGAGGGGGACTCTCGGGTTTCTACGGTGTCTTCGTCGACAGTGATCCTGGCAACCCGGAGCGATACCTCGTCATGATTCAACAAGGCGGGATCGCTCTGCCAGACGAGAGTTACTACCGCGAGGACCACTTCGCCCCAATTCGCGACGCGTACGTCGTGCACGTAGAGCGGATGTTCACCCTCGCCGGCCTCGACGACGCCGCGACGCGCGCGCGACGGGTCTTCGATCTGGAGACCGAGATCGCCCAGCGTCACTGGGACAACGTCGCCACGCGCGACCGCGAGAAGTCCTACAACCTCATGACGTGGGAGGGCGCGAGTGAACTCTTCGCGTCGGGCGTGTCCGATAGTTCAAGACTGGTGGGACTCGAGCGGTGGATCGACGCCTTCGACGCGCCCGTCGGTGCCTTCGACGAAGTGGTGGTACGTCAGCCGAGCTTTCTGCGCGAACTCGGCGGTCTCTTCGACGCGGCGCGACTTGACGCGTGGCGAGACTGGTTGCGCTGGCAGGTTATCCGCGGCTACGCCTCGTACCTGTCGACACCGTTCGTCGAGGCACAGTTCGATTTCTACGGACGTACGCTCACCGGCGCACCCGAGTTGCGCGAGCGCTGGAAGCGCGCCGTCTCGCTCGTCGAAGGCGTGCTCGGCGAAGCCGTGGGTCGCGTGTACGTGGAGCGACACTTCCCGCCGTCGGCGAAGGCTCGGATGGACGAGCTCGTCGCCAACTTGGTGGCGGCCTATCGAGAGAGCATCTCGACGTTGGCGTGGATGACCGCGGCGACCCGTCAACGCGCGCTCGACAAACTCGAGGCCTTCACGCCGAAGATCGGCTACCCGGTCACGTGGCGCGACTACTCGACGCTCGAGATCGATCCCACGAATCTCATCGCCAACGTACGCGCGGCGAACGAGTTCGAGTTCCGCCGTGAACTCGCCAAGATCGGCGCGCCCATCGACCGTGACGAATGGTTCATGACTCCCCAAACCGTCAACGCGTACTACAACCCCGGTTACAACGAAATCGTCTTTCCGGCGGCGATCCTCCAGTGGCCCTTCTTCGATGAGGCACGCGACGACGCCGCGAACTACGGCGGCATCGGGGCGGTGATCGGCCACGAGATCGGCCACGGCTTCGACGATCAGGGTTCGAAGATCGACGGCACCGGGAAACTGACCGACTGGTGGGACCCGGCCGACCGCGAGGCATTCGAAGCTCGCACCAAGTTGCTGATCGAGCAATACAACGAACTCGTCCCGGCCGAGACCCCCGGTCAACACGTCAACGGGTCCCTGACGATTGGTGAGAACATCGGCGACCTCGGGGGACTGGGTATCGCGTGGAAGGCGTACCTGCTCTCCCTCGACGGGAAACCCTCTCCGGTCATCGACGGGTTGAGCGGCGCGCAGCGCTTCTTCCTCTCGTGGGCGCAGGTCTGGCAGTACCACGCGCGTCCCGAGGAAGTTGCGCGACATCTCGCTATCGATCCGCACTCGCCACCCGAGTTTCGCTGCAATCAGATCGCGCGGAACATCGCCGAGTTCTACGAGGCCTTCGACGTCAAGGAAGGTGATGCCCTCTGGCTCGATCCCGAGCGTCGCGTCACCATCTGGTAGCCACGCGAGGCTCGTGACGGAGAAGAAGGCCGGCGCTACCATCGACGGATGACGAGTGAGACCGACCTGTTCATTGGATTCCTCGACGCCCAGCGCGACCACGTGGTGGAGATTCTTCAAGGCCTCGACGAAGAACAACTGCGCCGTGCGACCCTGCCTTCGGGCTGGACACCCCTCGGGATGGTCAAGCACTTGGCCTTGGGCGTCGAGCACTACTGGGTGCGCTGCATCGTGGCCGGCGAGTCGCTCGATTTATTCGCCGAGCGAGGCCTGGACGATCAGGGCGATTGGCACGTCGGTCCGGGCGAAAGCGCCGAGTACATCTTCGAGCTGTACCGAGGGGAGACTGCGCGGTCGAACGAGATCATCGCGGCGACGCCACTCGACGCCCCGCCCGCCCAGCGCGACCCGGGGTGGGGGGAATGGCCAGTCAACAACCTGCGATTCATCCTGCTCCACCTGATCGAAGAGACCGCCTGCCACGCCGGTCACCTCGACGCGGCCCGCGAACTCATCGACAGCCGCCAGTTCCTGGTGCTCTAACGCACGGGTCGCAGACGCCGGTTTGGGCGACTCGTGGCGTCCGGTAGGGTCGATCCGGGAGAACTTGCCCCCAGGACCCGAAGTTTCGTAAGATGGAGAGTCCCCTCGGACCCCGTCGAGGCTGGTTCGTAGATCGCTGAAGGAAGAATTGTGAAGACGTACTCACCCAAGCCCGCCGAGTTGACTCGCGAGTGGCTGGTCATCGACGCCGAGGGCCTGATCCTCGGCCGCGTGGCGACGGTCGCCGCATCGATGCTGCGCGGCAAGCACCGCACGTTCTTCGCGCCCCACGTGGACACGGGCGACTACATCATCATCGTCAATGCCGACAAGGTGGTCGTCACCGCCAACAAGGCCGCCCAGAACTTCCACTACCACCACTCCGGTTATCCCGGCGGTCTGCGCAAGACCTCGTGGCAGACCTTGATGGACACCGACCCAGCGAAGCTCGTCGCTGACGCCGTGCGCGGCATGGTGCCCAAGAATCGCCTCGGACGCGCGCAGATGGACAAGCTCTTCGTCTACGCCGGACCCGAGCACCCCCACGCGGCCCAACAGCCCAAGAGTTTTGACACCTCGGCGATTCGCCGCGGTTAAGGAGCAACGTGACCACACCCCTGACCCAAACCACCGGACGACGCAAAGAAGCGGTCGCTCGGGTTCGCCTGCGCCCGGGCACCGGCACCATCACGATCAACTCGCGCGCCTTTGACAACTACTTCACCTCCGCGACGCACCGTCAGATGGTGATGGAGCCGCTACGCCTCATTGACGCGCAACAGACCTACGACATTGACGCCACCATCGAAGGCGGCGGCGTCGCGGGACAAGCGGGCGCTCTGCGCTTGGGTATCTCGCGTTCACTGTTGGAGATCGACGAGGGTGTGCGACCGGCTTTGAAGAAGGCCGGTCTCCTCACCCGTGACTCGCGCAAGAAGGAGACCAAGAAGTACGGTCTCAAAAAAGCGCGCAAGGCTCCTCAGTACTCCAAGCGGTAATGGTCATGCCCGTGCGTTTCGGCACGGACGGCATCAGAGGGCGCGCCAGCGACGAGATCACCGTCGATTTGGCGTACCGACTCGGCCGGGCCGTCGCGAGCGTCTTCTCCGTGCCCATCTTCGTGGGCTACGACACGCGCGAGAGTTCGCCCACGTTGGCGGCGGCGGTGCTCGCCGGACTGGCCGACGGCGGGGCGACCGGCATCAACCTCGGCTACTTCACGACGCCGGGCGTGGCCGTGATCGCTCAACAGCGCGGCGGCGCGGGCGTGGTCGTCTCCGCCTCCCACAACCCTTATTACGACAACGGCCTGAAGGTCCTCGGCGTCGGTGGTGCCAAGCTCGACCACGCCACGGAGGCGGCGGTTGAGAGTGCGCTCAACGTCGCCGAGAGTCCTTCGACCAACGAGTTCGACACGGTGGACATCGACGAATCGGCCGAGCACGACTACGCCACGCACTTGCGCGAACTCGCCCCCGGCGACCTCTCGAGTCTGTCGATCGTCATCGACTGTGCGAACGGGGCCTCTTCGCACGTCGCCCACGAACTCTTCGCCGCTACCGGCGCCACGTTGCGCGTGATTCACGACCAACCCAACGGTCGCAACATCAACGAGGGCTCCGGCTCGACGCACGTCGAGAGCCTCGTGGCCGCGGTGCTCGAGTTCAACGCCGACCTCGGTCTGGCCTTAGACGGTGACGCGGACCGCCTCATCGCGGTCGACAGCGAGGGCACGGTGCGCGACGGCGACGACTTGATGGTGCTCTTCGCGCTCGATCGCCACGAACGAGCGGTCCTCGGGGGCGGCGTCGTGGTGACCTCGATGAGCAACCTCGGCCTCCATCGCGCGCTCGGCGCCGCCCAGATCGAGATCGAAGAGACTGACGTGGGGGACCGCAACGTGTTGTTGGCCTTAGAGGACAAGGGCTGGATCCTCGGTGGGGAGCAGTCCGGGCACGTCATCTTCCGCGACCTGGCGCCCACTGGCGACGGACTGTTGACCGGTCTGTTGTTGGGCGAGCTGGTGGTGCGTCGGGGTCCGCTGGCGGAACTCGCGGGCGGGGCGTGGCGCCGTGTGCCCCAGGAACTCTTCGGCGTCTCACTCGAGCACTTCAGTGACGAGATCGTCCAAGGGCTCTTCAACGAACTCCTCGAGGTCTACGGGGTGGACCGCGCCGACGTGCGGCTGCTGGTTCGACCCTCGGGTACCGAACCCCTCGTTCGCATCATGATCGAGGCGTTAAACGCCGAATTCGTCGAGGTCTTCGCCGAACGACTGAAGTCGCTCTACGGCCCGTAGGACTCGAAGAGCCCAAAAACTGCGCGAGTAGTCTGGGTGCATGTGCGGCATCATCGGGGTCGTTGGATCCTCCGACACGCTGGGCACCCTGCTGGAGGGTCTCGCTCGGCTGGAGTACCGCGGCTACGACTCGGCCGGGATCGCCCTGGTGCGCTCGGGTGAGACCTGGCGAGCGCGAATCGCCGAGGGCACCGAGTCCGTACGGGCCTTAACCGAAGAGTGCGCGCACGCGCCGAGTGGGTTCCACTCGGGGATCGGCCACACGCGCTGGGCGACCCACGGGGCTCCCGAAGCGGTGAACGCCCACCCGCACCTCGACTGCTCGGGCAACATCGCCATCATCCACAACGGCATCATCGAGAACCACACGGAGCTCCAAGAAGAGCTCGAAGCGCGCGGCCACCTCTTCAGTTCGGTCACCGACTCTGAGGTGCTGGCCCACCTCATCGAAGAGTCGCGCGCGCAGGGCATGGAACTCATGGAGGCGGTTCGCGCGAGCTTGGCGGTGGTGCGCGGGGCGTTCGCGGTGGCGGCCATGGACGCGACCGAAGCCGACGTCATCGTCGCGGCGAGGCGCATCTCGCCCCTCATCGTCGGGACCGCGCCGGGCGTGACCTACCTGGCGAGTGACATCCCCGCCATCTTGGACCGGGCGACGGCGTTCTACGCGGTCAATGACGATGAGATCGTCCGCCTCGGTCCCGAAGGCTTTCGCGCCATCGATCTCGAGGGCACGCCCGTTCGTCTCCACCAACTCTCCATCGACTGGGACCTCGAGACCGCGGAGAAGGGCGGCCACGACGATTTCATGACCAAGGAGATCGAGGAGCAGCCCGAGGCGATCCGCGCCACGTTGCTCGATCGACGTCGACGCGACGGCACGATCACCTTTGACGAACTGCGCATCTCCGATGAGGAGCTACGCGACGTGAAGCGGGTGGTCATCGTCGCGGCCGGGACGTCGCACCACGCCGGGCTGGTGGCCAAGTACGCGATCGAGCGTTGGGCGCGCGTCAGCGTCGACGTGGACATCTCGAGTGAGTATCGCTACCGCGACCCCATCGTCGAGGTGGGCACCTTGGTGATCGGTGTCTCGCAGAGTGGTGAGACGATCGACACGATCCAGGCGATTCGCGAGGCGAAGCGCCGCGGCGCGCGCGTGGTGGGCGTGTCGAACATCGTGGGCTCCTCGCTCGCGCGCGAGTCAGACGCCGTGATCTACACGCGGGCCGGTCTCGAAGTCTCGGTCGCCTCCACGAAGGCCTTCGTCGCCCAGGTCGCGGCACTGGAGTTACTCGCGCTGCGGCTCGCGCAACTACGCGAGACGCTCCCGGCGAGCGACATTGACGCGCTCTTTAAAGGGCTCAACGCCGTGGCGGACCAGGTGGCTGCGGCGCTCGAGCGACGCGGCAACGTCGAAGACGTCGCCAAACAACTCGTCGGGGCGCACGACTTCTTCTTCATCGGGCGACACGTCGGCTTCCCGACTTCGTTGGAGGGTGCGCTGAAGTTGAAGGAACTCACCTACCTGCACGCCGAGGGCTATCCCGCGGGCGAACTCAAGCACGGTCCCTTGGCGTTGATCGAACCCGGTGTGGTCGTCGTCGCGGTGACGACCGACATCCTCCTGCACGACAAGATGCTCTCGAACTTGGCCGAAGTGAAAGCGCGCGGCGCGACGGTCGTCGCGGTGGCGACCGACGACGACGAGGCCATTGACGCGCTCGCAGACTACGTGCTTCGCGTGCCGGTGACCGAGCCGCTCTTCACACCGATGGTCGACGTGGTGCCGCTGCAACTCTTCGCGTACGCCATGGCGCGCGGACTCGGTCGCAACGTCGATCGACCGCGCAACCTCGCTAAGACCGTGACGGTGGAGTAGTGCCGACCGAGGGCGTCGGTCTGGACCTCGTCGACGTCAAGCGCTTCGCCGGCGCGCTCGAACGTCATCCCCGGCTTGCCCTGCGGCTCTTCACCGACGGTGAACGCCGCGACGCGCACGCGCGGCCCGAGCGTCTGGCCGCGCGTTTCGCCGCGAAGGAAGCGGTGCTCAAGACCTTTGGCGTCGGCCTGGGCGCCGCACCGTGGCGATCGATCGAGGTGACCCTCGACGACGCGGGCGCGCCCAGCGTGCTCCTACACGCCCCGGCCGACGAACTGGCGCGAGCTCGGGGCGTCACGACGCTGCACCTCTCGATGACGCACACGTCGGACCTAGCGGCCGCGATCGTGATTGGTTCCTCGCGCGGAGACGAGCCGCGTGCCCGTTGAGGGCATCCACCGCCCCGCGTGGGCGGAGGTGTCTCGTGCGGCCATCGTGGCCAACGCGAGCGCCATCAAAGCGGTGATTGGTGCCACGTCGCTGTGCGCGGTGGTCAAGGCCGACGGGTACGGGCACGGGGCCACGTTGGCGGCCGCGGCCGCCCTCGACGGTGGTGCCGACACCCTCGGGGTGGCCACGATTGATGAGGGCGTCGAACTACGAAAGGCCGGTTTTGAGGCGCCGATTCTCGTCTTGGCCGAAGTGGCGCCCACGTCGATTCCACTGGCCCTCACGCACGGCCTGACCGTGACCGTCGGCTCCATGGCGGGTGCGACGGCGCTGGTGGCGTGCGCGAAGGACCTTGGAGGTCGTCACCTCGTGCACGTCAAGGTCGACACCGGCATGCACCGCATGGGTGTTGCGCCCGACGACCTCGACGCGGTCATCGACACGGTCGCCTCCTCGCAGCACCTCGACGTGGAAGGTCTCTTCACCCACCTCTCGGTGGCCGACGGGGCGAGCGAGGAGGACCGCGCCTTCACGACCCACCAGATCCGAACGTTCGATGAGCTGGTCGGATCCTTGAGGGAGCGAGGTGCCGCACCACGGGTGGTGCACTGCGCGAACTCTGCGGGAACCCTCGGTTACCCCGAATCGCACTATTCAATGGTGCGCGTCGGCCTCTCGCTCTACGGGTATCTGCCCGATCCGTGGTGTGGCGAGGCGTTGAGCTCCCGGGGGCTCGCGCTGGAGCCGGCGATGACGATCCGGGCGCGCGTCGTCGCGCGGCGACGACTCGCCGCGGGGGAACGCCCGAGCTACGGTCGCGCGCGAGCCCTCGAGCGCGACGCCACCGTCGTGACCGTGCCCCTCGGGTACGCCGACGGGTTTCCCCGAGCGCTCTTCGAGGGCGGGGCGCAGGTCCTCATCGGCGGGCGACGGCGATCACTGGCGGGCGTCGTGACGATGGACCAACTGATCGTCGACGTCGGGGATGACGACGTGGCGCTCGGCGACGAGGTGGTCCTGCTCGGTCGTCAAGGCGATGAGGTCATCACCGCTGACGAGTGGGCCGAGCGTGATGGCACCATTTCTTGGGAGATCCTCACGCGGATTGGACCTCGCGTGCCGCGGGTTGCGGTGCGCTGAACGATGGCGGAGTTCGAGGGCCTATCGACCTGCGTGCGCTGCGGGCTGAGTGAGACCCGCCAGCGGGTCGTCATCGGCTCGGGGCCCCTGCACGCGGGGCTCATGATCGTGGGCGAGGCGCCGGGCCGCACCGAGGACGAGGGTGGCGCGCCGTTCATCGGGCGAAGCGGCAAGCTCTTTTTCACGCTGCTCGACGAGGAGCTCGGGCTCACCCGGGACGCCTGTTACGTCACCAACGTCGTCAAGTGCCGACCGCCGGCCAATCGCACACCCACACCGAGCGAGATCGCGACGTGTCGACCGTGGCTCGTCGAACAACTCGACGTCGTGGCGCCCAAGTTCATCTTGACCCTCGGTAACACGGCGGGCCGCGCACTCTTCGCCTACCAGTCCGGGATCGGTCAGGTGCACGGCCACGTGTTCCGCTCGGGCGCTATCCGCGGCATTCCCACCTATCACCCGGCCGCGGCGCTTCGCGGGGGACCGAGCGTCGTCGCGGTGATGCGCGAGGACCTGCGCACCCTCGGTCGCGTGATGGCGACGCCGTGAGCTGGCGACGCTACTGCGCGCACGCGCCCGACACGAAGGTCGCGGGCGCGGCGTTCGCGCGGGTGCTTCGACCCGGCGACGTCGTGCTGCTGATTGGACAGTTGGGCGCGGGCAAGACCACCTTCACCCAAGGTGTCGCGCTCGGTCTCGGCGTTCGTGATCGCGTGACGAGTCCGACGTTCACCATGGTGCGCCAACACGAGTGCTCGAACGATCTCGGTATCACCACCCTGCACCACGCGGACGTCTATCGCGTCGAGAGCCTCGCCGAGGTGCGCGACCTGGACCTCGGCGAACTGGTGGAGGAGTCCGGGGTCGCGCTCGTTGAGTGGGGGGACCTCGCGGCCGCCATCTACGGACCCGACGTGTTGCGCGTGGCGTTCATCCTCGATGAGTCCGACGGGCGAACGCTGGTGGTCGACGGTGCGCGCAGTGAGGACCGACGTGACGAGCTCGACGCGTGGGCGAGCGCGTGAACATCCTCGCCATCGAAACCGCGACGCCCGCGTGCGCGATGGCGCTGCGCACGAGCGACGGCGCCGAGCGCGAGCTCGTGGTCGACGATGAGCGTCACCACACCGAAGCCCTGACCCCGGGCATCGAGCGACTCCTCCTCGAGGCGGGTCTGGCGGCGCGTGACCTCGAGCGCATAGTGGTCGATCGAGGCCCGGGGCTCTTCACCGGTCTGCGAGTCGGCGTGGCGACGGCGATCGGTCTCGCTCTCGGTGCGGGTGCGCAGCTCGTAACGGTGACCTCGCTCGAACTCCTCGCCGCGGGCGCCTTTTCCGCGGGCGTGCGCGGCACGCTCGTGTGCGCGGTGGACGCTCGACGGGGCGAGCTCTTCGTCCAGAGCTTCGAACTCACCGAGAGCGTGCGGGTCCTCAGCGACGCAGCGGTCACGGTGCCGAGTGCGCTCGTTGCGACGTGGGGGGCGAGTGGCGCGGCCGTGACCTTCAGTGGTGACGGAGCACTTCGCTACGAAGCGGCGCTCGGCGAGGTTCGATCGGCGTCTCGCTTCGACCAACGGGTTCCGCCACCGATCGAGGCCCTGCGCCTCGGGGCGACGCGTGAGCCCGAAACCGACGTCGCGCCGCTCTACCTGCGCGAGGCCGACGCGGTGGCGAACTTCTCGACTCGCGAGCGTCCCGGGTGAGCGCGGGCTGGACGATTCGAGCGGCCGAGCGGCGCGACGTGCCCGACCTGCTCGCCATTGAGGTCGCGCAGTTCCCCGAGCCCTGGACGCGGTCGATGCTGCTCGAGGAGATCACCAACCAAGAGACGCGCCGGTACCGCGTCGCCGTCGAGGACGCCACGATCATTGGGTACCTCGGCGTAATGTTCGTCATGGACGAACTACACGTCAACACCCTCGGCACGCTGCCCGGCCACGAGGGCCGTGGGGTGGCGACCTCCTTGCTCGAAGAGGCCTGGGCCGACGCCCGAGAACGCGGCGTCGCGCGAGCGACGCTCGAAGTGGCCGCGTCGAACACCCGAGCCCAGGAGCTGTACTTCCGATTCGGCTTCGCGCCGGTGGGGGTGCGCAAGAACTACTACGAACGCACCGGCGAGGACGCCCTCGTGCTCTGGGCCGATCTCGGCTGAGGCCCTCTGGTGGAGCCCTACGCTGGCACGGTGGCGATGGTCCTGGGCATTGAAACGAGCTGCGACGAGACGGCGGCCGCCGTTGTCGACGAGGACTTTCACATCCATTCTTCGGTCGTTGAATCCTCCATCGACCTCCACCGAGCCTTCGGCGGGGTCGTGCCGGAACTGGCGGGGCGCGCGCACGTCGCCACCATTGGCCCGGTCGTTCGTCGCGCGCTCGAGGACGCGGACCTGGACGCGAGCGCGCCGGCCCTCAGCGGTATCGCGGTCACCAGCGGCCCCGGGCTGATCGGTTCGCTCCTGGTCGGGCTCTCGACGGCGAAGGCACTCGCGCTGGCGTGGGACCTGCCATTCGTCGGCGTGAACCACTTAGAGGGTCACCTCTTCGCGCCGTTACTCGAGTCGAGTGATCTCCGCTGGCCGATCATGACGCTGTTGGTTTCGGGCGGACACAGTCTGATCGTGCTGCAGCGCGGTCCCGGCGAGCACGAGGTTCTAGGCGAGACGATCGATGACGCGGCCGGTGAGGCGTACGACAAAGTCGCGCGCTGGCTGGGCCTCGGCTACCCGGGAGGACCCGAGATCGACCGCCTCGCGCAGGTGGGTTCGCCCGACGCGTTGAAGTTGCCGGTCTCGATGATCGGCGACGACTTCGACCTCTCCTTCTCCGGTCTCAAGACCGCCGTGGTGCGCGCCACCCAGCGACACGCCGACGTGGCGCTCGCCGACGTGGCGGCCTCGTTCCAGGCGGCGCTCGCGGAGCAGCTCCTGCGCAAAGTTCGCCACGCGCTCGAGCGCTACGAGGTCGCGGGGCTCGCCCTGGCGGGCGGTGTCGCGGCGAACTCGAGGTTGCGCAGTGAATTCGCAGAACTGGCTCGTGAGTTCGGGCTCGACGTCCATCTACCCGCGATGGCGATGTGTACCGACAACGCCGCGATGATCGCCGCTGCGGGTGTCTATCGACTCAAGGTGAGCGGGCCCAGCGCACTCAGCCTTTCGGCCCGGCCGAACTGGCAACTGGCGGACGTCTCGTGAGTGAGCGGTGGGTGCCCCTCGACGTCACCGACACCGACTCCAACCCCTTCGTCCAGTTTCAGCGTTGGTTCGATGAGGCCAAGGACGTCATGACCGAGCGCGAAGCGGTGGCGCTGGCGACCGCGACGAGCGAGGGCGTGCCCAGTGTGCGCATGGTGTTACTTCGCCACCACGACGACACCTCCTTTGGGTGGTACACGAACTACGACTCGCGCAAAGGACGCGAGCTGGGTACGAACCCCAGGGCGTCACTGCTCTGGTACTGCGAGCCGCTCGGCCGACAGATCCGCATCGAGGGTGACGTCGAGAAGATGTCCTTCGCCGAGTCCAACGAGTACTTTTCGTCACGACCGCGCGGGAGTCAACTCGGCGCACGCGCGTCGAAGCAGAGCGACCTCCTCGACTCGCGAGCGACCCTCGAAGAGCGCGTGCGCGAGTACGGCCTGCTCTACCACGACCAGGACGTGCCGCGGCCGGCGAACTGGGGCGGGTACCGATTGTTGCCGAACCGATTCGAGTTCTGGCAGCACCGTGAGGACCGCCTCCACGACCGGATCGTCTATCGCGAGTTCGACGAAGCCTGGCGACGATCGCGGATCTCGCCCTAACTCACGGCGCGAGCACGACGGCTGGTCCGCAGTTCGAGCGGAGCGATGAGCAACACGGTGAACGTCGAGGAGACGCCGGCGAGTTGGAACACCGTTCGAGGTGAGATGGCCGTGAGTAGAACACCGCCGAGCACCATCGAGGTCATCTCCGCGCCGTAGAGGAAGGCCCCGGACGCGGCGAAGACCCGGCCGCGCAGGGCCTCCGGCGTTCGCACGGCAAACAGCGTGGAGAAGGCGACGTTGATGACCCCGACTAAGACGCCCGTGACCACCATGAGGGGGTAGACGTAGCCGACGTGATCGACGAGTCCGACGGCGCCGATGAGCACCCCGATTGAGGCGATGGCCAACAGAGCGACACGCACGAGTGTGAGCGGATCTTGACCGAGTCGTTTCGAGGCCAACGAGCCGACGATCGAGCCGAGGCCGAAACTCGCTCCGACGAGGCCGTAAAAGAGCGCACTGGAGTGCAAGGTGCGCGTGATGAAGAACACTTCGGAGACATTGACGGCGCCCAACGAGAGCATGAAAACGGTGACGGTCACCATCACGGGGCGAAGCAGGGTGTCGGTGAAGATCAGGCGCATGCCCGCGCCAAGGTCGCGCGCGGGCTTGTTCTCGTGCTCTTCGAGCCGCTGGGGTCGACGGTCGCTCCCTAAGAGCAGCGTGGCCACACCGGCGAGAAAGAAACTCACGGCGTCGAGATAGAGCGGCCAGCTCTGGCCCGTCGCGCCAACGAGTATGCCGCCGAGCGCCGGGCCGGCGGTGAGGGCGACACCCTGGACCGACTGGATTGTCGATTGGGCGACCGTGACGTTCTCCTCGCCGCTCAAGGTGGGCACCAGGGCGGAGTAGCCCGGCATCGAGAACGCGACGCCACACGTGAGCACTGCCATCAGCCCAACGGTGACCACGTCACCGTGGAGGTACCCGATTCCCACGCAAATTACGCCCTCCAGCCCGCAGAGCGCACTGAGGAAGGTCTTGGCCGCGAGACGGTCAACGACGTGCCCGGCGATGGGGGCGAGCACGACCAACGGGAGGGCCGCAGCAATGGCCAGGGCGGCGATCATCCAACCGTGGCCCCCGTGCGCCACGCGAAGATACAGCGTGACCAGGGCAATCGAGTCACCGAGGACCGAAACACCGCGCAAACCAGCCAGCAGACGCAGGTCACGTCGCTGCGCGGGAGTGAGGGCCACGGACGAAGGCTACGGCGGCGGGACCGCCCCGTTGGCACTCGAGGCGCCTGGCTGCTAAATTGGCAGTCGCAAGTATCGAGTGCTAATTGCTCAGGAGGCAAGAAGAATGAAGTTGCACCCACTAGAAGACCGCATCGTCGTCCGTCCCAACAGTGCCGAGGCCACGACGGCTTCCGGCCTCGTGATTCCCGACACCGCCAAGGAGAAGCCCCAGCAGGGTGAAGTGCTCGCAACCGGCCCCGGCCGACGCACGGACTCGACCGGCGAGATCATCCCCACGGGTGTTTCGGTCGGCGACACCGTTGTCTACTCGAAGTACGGCGGCACCGAGATCACCGTCGACGGCGAGGACCTGTTGATCCTCTCCGGCCGCGACGTGCTCGCCACTGTCGCCAAGTAGCCCGTGACGAGCGCGGCTCGTCATCCCATCGAGAAATGAAAGAAGACTCATGTCAAAGTTATTGAAGTTTGACGAGGACGCGCGACGCGGCCTCGAGGCCGGCGTGGACAAGTTGGCCGACGCGGTCAAAGTGACCCTCGGGCCCAAGGGACGCAACGTCGTCCTCGGTAAGAAGTTCGGCGCGCCCACCATCACGAACGACGGCGTGTCCATCGCGCGTGAGATCGAGCTCGAAGACCCCTTCGAGAACATGGGCGCGCAGTTGGTGAAAGAAGTCGCCACGAAGACCAACGACGTGGCCGGTGACGGCACCACGACCGCCACGGTCCTCGCGCAGGCCCTCATCAAAGAGGGACTGCGTAACGTCGCCGCGGGCGCCAGCCCCTCAGGTCTCAAGCGTGGCATCGAACTCGCCGTGAAGGCGGCGGTCGACTCGATTGCGACCCAGAGCCAGGAAGTCTCGGGCAAGACCCAGATCGCCCAGGTCGCGACGATCTCAGCCGCCGACGCCGCGATCGGTGAAGTCATCGCCGACGCCATCGACAAGGTCGGTAAGGACGGCACGGTCACGGTCGAAGAGTCGAACACCTTCGGCATCGAGCTCGAGCTCACTGAAGGTATGCAGTTCGACAAGGGGTACCTCTCGCCGTACTTCGTCACCGATGCCGAGCGCCAAGAGGCCGTGTTGGAAGACGCGTTCATTCTCTTCACGAGCGGCAAGATCTCCGCCGTGCACGATCTCGTGCCGGTGTTGGAAAAGGTCATGCAGGCCGGTCGACCGTTGTTGATCGTCGCGGAAGACGTCGAAGGCGAAGCCCTCGCCACACTGGTCGTGAACAAGATCCGTGGCACGTTCACCTCGGTCGCCGTCAAGGCGCCGGGATTCGGCGAGCGTCGCAAGGCCATGCTGCAAGATATGGCGATCCTGACGGGCGGCACGGTTATCTCCGAGGAGATCGGTCTCAAGCTCGACAGCGCGACCATCGACCTGCTCGGCAAGGCCCGACGCATCGTCGTCACCAAAGACGCCACCACGTTGGTCGACGGTGACGGTTCCAAGGAAGACGTCGCCGGTCGCGTCGCGCAACTCAAGCGCGAGATCGAAGACACCGACTCCGACTGGGACCGCGAGAAGCTCCAAGAGCGACTGGCGAAACTCGCCGGTGGCGTGGCCGTCGTAAAAGTCGGCGCCGCAACCGAGGTCGAACTCAAAGAGAAGAAGCACCGCATCGAAGACGCCCTGAGCGCCACGCGCGCCGCGATCGACGAGGGCATCGTCGCCGGTGGTGGCACTGCACTGGTGCGCGCTCGCGCGTCAGTCGATGAACTCATTGAGAAGTTGTCCGGTGACGAGGCGACGGGTGCGCGCATCGTCGCGAACTCGCTCGAGGCACCGCTTCGCCACATCGCATCCAATGCTGGCTACGAAGGTGCCGTCAAAGTGCGCGAAGTGGCTGACGCCAAGGGTTCCATTGGTCTGAACGCCGCGACGGGAGTCCTCGAGGACCTCGTCAAGGCGGGCGTGATTGACCCCGCGAAGGTGACGCGCTCGGCGCTGCAGAACGCGGCGTCGATTGCGGCGTTGCTCTTGACCACCGAAGCGATTGTCGCCGACAAGCCCGAGCCCGCCGGTCCGCCGATGGGCGACGGCGGCATGGGTGGCATGGGCGGGATGATGTAGTCACTGGTCCCACGACTTACGAACAGCCGGGCCTTGGGCCCGGCTGTTCGTATTTTCTGACCTCGTGGAAACGGTGTCACGAGGTCAACGACGGTGGGTGCAGTCGCGACATTGTGTGGAGCTCGTCGCGAAGGACGTAGCGCGTTCGACGAGTCGACACGGGTAGGGTTCAGGTCTGGTGCCATGACGTTCACGTTGGCTCGCCGTCTGCGCGACGAAGTTACGCCTGAGGAAAAATTATGAGGCGTGCCAATCGGCGCTCGGCGGCGTTGGAAGCTGCGCGGGCGCGAGCGGGCCGGCGGGCCATACCTGCAACTGCGCCGCCGAACGTGCGGTCAACGACGTTGCTACGGGGACGTCGATCGGAACGGGAGCGCTGAACGACGCGGCCGTCGCCCAGGGAAGTTCGCTCGATTGTGGCCCAGCGAAGCAGTTGGGTGAGTACCAATTCGCGGGGTGCGCGTCGCTGAAGAGGCCGAGCGCCTGGTACGTCAAGGCCACCAGTTGCGCGCAGTAGATGATGGCGTCGCCGGAGGAGATGTTGAGTTCGTGGCCGATGACGTAGTTGAGCGCCATCTCCATCACGGTGCCGAAGGGGCGTCCGTCGTAGTTGGAGACGATCGACTCCATCTGTGACTCGAGGTTCGCGGGGCGCGTCCAGTTCAGTTGCAGGTAGTAGGCGAAGTCGCCGTACTGATAACGAATTACTTGGGTCGCCGCCAGCGCGTCACCCAACTGTGCGCCACCGTGCAACGACTTTGCGGGGTCGGGCGACTTCACCCACGGATCGTTCACGATGCCCGAAGGCGCCTCTTGCCACATCAAGGGCGGTTGCGCGGGGTCGGGTCGGTAGATCATCGTGGCGTGCGAGTACATGCCACCGGTGAACAGTTCAATCCACTGACTTTCGGGACTCGTGCCGGAGAAGAGGATCAGATCGCCGGTCTGCATGCTGGGCACGAGATCAGCCCATGATTGTGATGGAATAACGGGCACCTGGTTCCCCCTAGCGAGCGCGCGTCGTCCACTCTTTGCGTCACCATCACGCTCAAAGTGCAGGAGTATATCCCTTCCGCTTAGTCTTTGTCGGGGGACTCGTCCTGGTGAGGAGGCGTCATGGTCACAACGACCGGACCTCACGCGCCCACCGATGCTGAGGTGGACGTCGTGCTGCTCTTCACCGACATCGAAGACTCGACCGCGAAGTGGGAAGCCTCAACCACCTCCATGTCGCAGGCGCTTCATCGCCACGACGACATCCTGGCTTCGGCGATCGAGCGCTACGGGGGTTCGTTGTTGAAGCACACCGGCGACGGAGTCATCGCGCACTTCAAGGACGCCCCCTCCGCCGTTGAGGCGGCGATTGAAGCCCAGCGACGATTCCGTCGCGAGGACTTCAGTTCCGTGGACGGCCTCGGCGTGCGAATGGGGATCCACGCGGGTCGGGCCCAGGAGCGCGACGGCGACCTCTTCGGCCCCGCCCTCAACCAGTGTGGTCGAGTGATGTCGGTCGCGCACGGCGGTCAGGTGGTCACGACGGCGACCATCGCCACGACCTTGACCGAAGACCACGCCGCCTGGTGCACCGAGAAAAACGCCAGTCTGGTGGATCTCGGCGTCCACCGATTCAAGGGCCTCGCGAATCCCGAACGGCTGTTTCAGGTGTCGCACCCGGACATCGAAGTGGTCTTCCCGAGTCCCAAGTCGTTGAATGCCCAGTTGGGGAATCTTCCGGCGGCCCTTTCCACGCTCGTCGGTCGTAGCGATCTCGTCGAGCACGTGTCGGAACTTCTCCTCGAGCCCGGCGTCGTCACGCTCACCGGTCCCGGCGGGGTCGGCAAGACGAGCCTCGCGCTTCACGTCGCGCGCAACCTTGTTGACCGGTTCCCCGACGGCACGTGGATCGTCGACCTCTCCCACGTCGTTGACACCTCCGGCGTTGGCATAGCGATTGCGCAGACTATGGGAATCGCACCGCGTCTTGGTCAAAGCATCGAAGAGACACTACGGGACGCCTTCGGTGTGCGTCGGGCACTCGTCATCTTGGACAACGCGGAGCGCCCTCGCGAGGGAACCCTACGCTCCCTCAATGAAGTGATCGTTCGTGGATCACTGGTGCGCATTTTGGCCACCAGTGTTTCTCCAATCGGCGTGGCCGGAGAAGTTCGCGTGCGCGTCGATCCACTCACGGCGCCCGAGCGAGTCGATGGCGCCGAACTTGTTGACGCGCAGCAGTGGCCGGCCGTGGAGCTGTTCGTCGAGCGAGCGAAGGCCGCGTCACCAGGATTCGAACTCACCAAAGAGAATCTCGCGTCGGCCATTGCGATCTGCCAGCACCTTGACGGGCTCCCCCTCGCGCTCGAGTTGGCGGCCGCCCGAGTTGAACTGCTTACCCTCGAACAGATTGCGTCGCGTCTGTCGAAGCGATTTCAACTACTCCAGTCGCCCAGCGGGCACGATCACCGCCACACCGCGTTAAGCGCAACGCTCGGCTGGAGCGTCGAACTCCTGAGTCCGAAGACGACGGACCTCTTTGAGCGGTTGGGGACCCTTTCATCCTCCTTCGACCTCGCGGCAGCGTGCGCTATTGCGGACCGCGACGAATTCGACGTCGTCAACGGCCTCAGCGAGCTTGCAACCAACTCGATGCTCATCGCGGAAACGGGGAGCGACGGCGTTCGTTACCGAATGTTGGAGTCCCTTCGCCTCTTCGCGGCCGAACGACTCGACGATGGACTCAATGCAATCGAGGTCCGACGGCTCCACGCACACCACTTCGCCCTCCGCGCGCAGGAGATGCGAAGCCGCATGTGGGGTCCGGGGGGCCTCGAGATGGTCAACTACGGATACCGGATGATGCCGGATCTACGACGGGCCTTCGAATTTTTCTTGGACGACGACATTGACGTCGCCGTCCAGATCATTTCGGATCTCTACGCACTCTGGATCCTGCGCGATCTCCCCGCCGAAGGGGCTCGATGGTTCGGTGACGTCGTCGACGTGCTCGGTGGACTAGCCGCGCTGCCGGCAACGGCCGCGATGGTGTCGGCGCTCGATGATGTCGGCACCCTGGCCTGGATGATCGGGGAACTAACACCGGCCGAAGAGTATTTGACGGCGGCGATCGACATGGCGGAGCGCCTTGGTCGTCCGAGCCCGCCCAAGGCCCTGGTGCGCCTGGGCAGCATTCGGATGTTGGCGGGCGATCTAGAAAACGGGCGTCGGATGTGCCGCCAGGCGGTAGAACTGTCGCAACTCGGCGACGCCGAAACGCAACTGGCGGTAGAGCGATCGCTCGGCGCGGTGCTCGCCCTCGCGGGAGACCTGAAAGAGGGCACCGAGATCTGTGAGCGGGCCGTCATTCGAGCCCGCCAGTCCGACCTCTGGCTCGCTTCCGCGTTGACCAACCTCGCGTGGGCGTCCTTCCAGCTCGATCCCGCGGCCGCCGCCACGACGGCCCTCGAAGCCGTCGAAGAATCGTCGCGAATCGGATCGTCCTACTACTTGGGGAGCGCGTGGTCCGCGTTGGCGCTGGCCAGCTGGGAAATGGGTGACGCGGGAGCGAGTTTTCGCGCGTGGGCGGAGGCGGTTCAAAACATGCTCGACGCGGGCGCCCGGAGCAACGTCCTGGTGTCGATTGCCCGCATGAGTGACGCGATGTTCGACCTTGCTCCCCAGGTCGCGACCACGTTGGCCGCGGGCGCCGCACGTCAGCCCGGTCCCGGTGCCGACGGAACGTGGCTCGAACTTCGCCACGAAGCGCTCCGGCGGCGCGCGCCGGCAACCTTCAGTATCGAGGAGTTCGAGAGTGCGTGGAATCAGGGCGCTGCTCTTTCGATCGACTCGCTCGTGCGACTCGCTCGCTCATCGATAGACGACCTCTTCCCGGGATTGCCCGAGAACGCGCTGTCGGCGTCAACTTCGTCGAGCCCGCCGCACGTATCCACACCTACTCGCGCGCTGTAGAAGACGAAAGAGCGAGCGAACCGTCGGTTGCTGTTCGCACCCGCAGAACGAACGGTGTAGCGCCGTGTTTGAATGGCTGCGATGGGTAGGACTCGATGGACAAGGCTGCCCCGCGCTACATCGCAAGTGGTGTGCGGCCTCGTCCTCTCGCTCGTGTGTGTCGTCACCGTTGGCGGGGCCGCCTCCTTCCGCGCGGGCGCGTCGAGTTCTACTTCGCCTGAGCCCTTTTTCAACGCGGCGCGAACGCTCTGGGAAAGCGAAGCCGAACTGGTCTCAGGGGCGCTTCAAAACGTGCCACTCGTCGCTGCGGTGGACGACCTCCAGCGAGGCCTCACGAGTGGCGACGTCGACACCGCGGGCTATCGCGCCGCCATCGCGACCATGCGCAACTTCGAAGGAATCCCGCTGACCTCCGAGACCCCGGCGCAGGTCGCGGCGTCCCACCGCGACTGGTCACGCCTCAACACCTTCTTCAAACTCTCGCCGGCTCAAGTTCGCGTACTCGACCATGACCTTCCCGCTGGCACGTTCTTCGCAGAAGCGAAGCAGGCCTTCGACCGCGAACCCGTTGGCGCGAGCGGCGGCGACAACGTGGCCCTGTTGGGAGCGGCGGCGGGTTACCTCGATCTTCAAGCTTCGAAGCCACGGTCCCGGGCGATTCTGTACGCAGCGGCCGTTGCGGACCTTACGAGCCTCGCGCGCGCGACGCGCAGCGATCTGGCGAAGAGTGGTTCGTCGCTGACGAACCCGTATCGGCAAGACATCACCTACCTTGACGCGTTCTTCCAGACGGACCGACTCTGAGCCTTGGGGATATGCGCCCTCTTGCCAAACGCGCGAGGAACGTGCCTTCTTGTGCGTAGGGAACATCGATCAAAGGGTGACCGGTGAGGGTTGCCCGCGGAGTGGCGAGGAATCCACTACTTCTTCGACTGCGCACGGTCCTGGTGATCGTCGTTGTGGTTGCGGGTCTGACGGTCTCGTTGAGTACTCGAGCCCACGCGGCGTCGTGGTGGGTCCCACCGCTAGGGAGCCAGCCCTGGCAGTGGGAGTTGGATCACCAGCTGCGGTTGACCAGCGCAACGGACATGGGAACTCATGATCGATTACCTGACGGCGCGCACGCGCCGGCGCCGGTCATCTACGACATCGACGGAATCATCAATCCAGCCTCGACCGTCGTCCACCTGCACGCGATGGGCAAGCACGTCGTGTGTTACGTCGAAGTCGGGGCAGCGGGGAACTACTACTCGGCGCAGAGTGAGGGGATTCCAACGACGTACTTCGCACAACTTCGCGACGCCGGGGAGTTCGGCAACCGGGTTGAGGGCTACCCCGAGTACTACCTCAACATCACGTCGAAGACCACGGTCTCGATCGTGGAGGCGATGATCCGCCAACAGTGCTCGGCCAAGGGCTTCGACGCGGTCGAGACCGATATCGACACCGAATACGCGGACGACAGTGGCTTCGCCCTGACCCGGATGGACGAAGTGCGATACATGACGACCGTGGCCACGTACATTCACGGCCTGGGCATGGGTTGGTGGATCAAGAATCCCGACGACACGGGCGACGGATTCGCCGCTGACATGTATCCGCTGGCGGACGCGGTCTTGACCGAACAGTGCAACCAGTACGACAGTTGCGGATTACTGCGTCCCTACTTCGGACACAAGGCGGTCTTCAACGCGGAGTACTCGCTCGCGCCATCGAGGTTCTGTGCTCGTGACGACGCCCTCGGGATTAACGGGGCGCAGTTCTCCGTTGCGCTGACGGGCGTGCGGCGCCCCTGTCGGTAGTGGGCGTCCCCGTTTGATTGTGTAGTGGCTCTATAGGTTGGTTCTTCAGTCCCAGGGCCGGGGCGGACCGAGGCCTCGTCGATACCATCGTGAGAATGCACGACATCGGCCAGTGGGACTCGACGGCTGCGCTCCTGGTAGCTACCCCTGCGCCCGTAGGCCGTGAAGCGGCCTGGGTACAGGCGATGACGTTCATCGATGCTGGTCATTTTGACGATGCCCATCTGGTGGCCAGCGTGTTGGTTATTGACTCCGACGGGCTGGTCCTGCTTGCCCGCCACCGCCGCTACGGGCAGTGGGGCCCGATTGGCGGACACGTGGAACCCCGTGACGCCAGTCTTAGCGCCGCTGCGGCGCGAGAACTCCTCGAAGAGGCCACACTCGTGGCGCGCATCCATCCATCGCCCATCGACGTTCATCTCTCGTCCTTCCGGTGCCGAACCTCCACCGAACCGGTGCTCCATCTCGACGTCATCTTTGCCGCGTTTGTCAGTGGGTCCGCCCCGGCTCTCGTCACCAGCGATGAGCTGACGGGTCTCGAGTGGTTTGCGACACGCGATCTGCCCGTGCCCCTACTGCCGGTCACGACAGAACTAGTCGGTCTTGCGACTGCGGCTGCCAATTCCCAAGGCTGACTGCTCGAGGGGTGTGACATAACTACTGAGCCATCACGGGCGGGAGTGGCTGACGGCGAGCGACACTGCTCGTGTGCGACGTACGAGTTGTCCCGCGTTTCGACTGGATGGGCCGTCAATCTAGGGAAACGTGACCCCACCGCGATCGTCAATCTCTGTTCCTTTGGCCCACGCGACGTCCCAGAGATTCCCCTCGGGATCCCTCCAACTAAAGCCGCCACCCCAAAAGGCCTCCTCGGGCGCGCCGAGAATCTCGACGCCGTCGATCTCCTTGATGGTCTCATAGACGGCCACGCACTCTTCGAAGGACGCAAGATTGACCGCCAAGGTAAATCCCTTGAACCCCGGCACCACCGGGCCGAACTCCCGCTCGTAGTGCGACGCGGCGTAGAGGGCAATGACGACGCCGTTGGAACATTGGAAGGTCCGATGGTGTTCATCGCTCTCGGGGGTCTCGGGCCAGCCGAGTCGTCGAAAGAGCTCCGCCATCCCTTCGACGTTGGCGCAGGCCAGAGTAATGAGCCCTATACGTGCGGGAAGCTTCACGTCGTCATCGTAGGCGGGCCCAACGCGAGGGTTCCCTACGCCGTCTCGACGCTGGCGTCGGGGCTACTCGGTGGCCTCGACGGCCACGTGAGGTACGAGTCGATCGAGCCAGGGAGGTATCCACCAGTTCGCCTTGCCCACGAAGTGCATGAGAGAGGGGACGAGCACCGTACGAATGACGAACGCGTCGATCAAGACCGCGCCGCCGAGCCCGATGCCGAACTCGGCAATGATCCGCTCTCCGCCTATGGCGAAGGAGAGGAAGACGCAGATCATCACCAACGCCGCGGCGGAGATGACGCGACCGGTATTGGCCTGTCCACGGATGATGGCCTCTTCGTTGTCGTTGGTGTTGAGGTACTCCTCGTGCATTCGTGAGACCAAAAAGACCTGGTAGTCCATCGAGAGCCCGAAGAGGATGGCGATCATGATGATCGGTAAGAAGGATTCGACCGGTCCCGTGCCCGCCTTCAGCAGCGACGCGCCCCAACCCCACTGGAAGACCGCCACCACCAGACCAAAGGAGGCGCCGACGGCGAACAGGTTCATCACCGCAGCGACGAGGGGAATCAACACACTCCTAAAGGCGACCATTAACAGCAGGCAGCCCAACAGCACGATGACCCCAACGAACAGCGGCAACTTGCTGGTGAGCACCGTGGCGAAGTCAACGAAGATCGCGGTGAGACCACCCACGAAGATCTGGGTGTGGGACGTCGTCGTGGCGGCCGGAATATAGGTGTCGCGAATGGTCGCGATCAGCGTCGCGGTTTTGGCGTCCTGGGGACTCGTTGTCGGAATGACCTTGAAGAAGCCGACGGTACCAGCGCTATTCGTGAGCACGGGACCCACTTCGGCGACTCCCGGCACCGACTTGAGGGTCACGTCAAGACCCTCAAGAGTGGATTTGTCGCGAGGGTCGTGAATCGAACCCACGATCTCGAGCGGACCGTTGAAACCGGGACCGAATCCCTGAGCGAGGAGGTCGTAGGCCTGGCGGGTGGTTGAACCTGCGGGGTCCGAACCTTGGTCGGAGCTCCCTAGTTGCAAGGAGAAAAAGGGAATGACGAAGGCGACGATCACGGCGAGGGCTGCGAAGGTCAGGGCTCGGGGGTGACGAGCGACGAAGTGGGCCCAACGCTGCCAGGGACCGCTGACGACCACGGGTCCGGGTCCGTCGCGGTGGAGGATCTTGCGCTCCCGGCGGCTCAGCACGTGCTCTTTTTGAAAGGCCAAGAGCGAAGGGAGCAGCGAGATCGACGCGAGCATGGTGATCAACACGGTCAACGACGCGGTGACCGCGACGCCGTTGAGAAACGAGAGTCCGAGAATCAACATGCCCAGCAATGCGATGCAGACGGTCGAGCCCGCGAAGAGCACCGCGCGACCCGACGTGTTCAACGCGGTCGTCACGGCCTGTTCGACGCTCGCGCCACGTTTGAGTTCCTGGCGAGAACGCGTGACGATGAACAGCGCGTAATCGATGCCAACGCCCAGGCCAATCAGGGAGCCGAGGATCGGCGCGAACTGCGCGATCGCGAGGATGTGGCTGAGCAAGATGCCTCCGGCCAGCGCGATGCCCAGCGCGAAGAGCGCCACGCCCAAAGGCAGGAGCATCGCGAAGAACGAGCCGAACGCCAAGACCAAGACGATGGCGGTGGCGACCAGCCCGAATGCCTCGTAGGGGCTGCTCGCGCTCGAGTCGAGTTGACCGAAGGCGTTGCCGCCGAATTGGATGCTGAGGGAGGACGAACGGGCGCCCTCGGCGACCGTCTCAACGGCTTGAATCTGCGCGTTGGTGAGTTGGTTCGCGGTCTCTGAAAAGTTGACGACGGCGTAAGCGATGGCACCCGTCTTGGAGATCTGCGCGGTGCCCAGGCAACCACCGGTGGGGAGCGACTCGCTGACCTTGAACGTGCCGCTGCAAAATGGCGAGGTGACGCCGCCCACCTCGGGCAAGGTCTCTATTTTCTTGAGCATCGCCTGGATAGTGGCCTGGTGCGTGACGACCGTGCCGTTGGAGGTGTGAAAGACGATCTGGTCGACGTCGCCGGACTGACGCGGGGCACCTTGTTGTAGGAGCGACTGGGCGTGGGTCGAGTTCGTGCCCGGCAGGCTGAAGGCGTTGGAGTACGCCGAGCCCTCGGCGTGCGAGACGACATTGATGATGACGAACAGCGCAATCCACGCGATCAGCACGTACCAACGGTGGCGAACGCACAAGTGGGCGAGGGACTTCAAGTGGAGTATCTCCTGAGAGAGTCGAGGACCGTCTGCGTTACCCTGGGAACGTCAAACGCACCAACAGTGTAGAGGACCGACGATGGCGGGAAATGGCGAACGGCCCGAACGCTTCGCGGGTCACCTGTTCCCCCAAGTCATCCCCGAACCGCTTGACATTCGCCCGGGCGTCCCGGCTCCATGGGCGGCGTTGCCCACCGCGCAGCGAGAAGGACTCACCCTCGATCTCGTCGAAGCGCGCCTCAAAGATCACGGTCGGACCTTCGCGGCGAGTCAACAACCCGAGGTACCGGCGGAGTTGACCATCGTGGGTGATGCGCCACCGACTCTCGTCACGCGGCGCTCGGCCGTGCTCGTCGCACTCTTCGAGGAGGAGGGCGAGACCCAACTGGTATTGACGCGGCGATCGATGACGTTGCGTTTCCACCGAGGCGAGATCGCCCTACCCGGCGGGGGACAAGAGGGCTCCGAGACGCCGACCGAGACCGCACTACGCGAAGCCCACGAGGAGGTTGGGCTCGAATCCTCCCTGGTGAGGCCCTTTGCCTGGCTGAGCCCGATTGTGACATTCGCCTCCGGTTCGTCGATATGGCCGATCGTTGGTTCACTCACGGGCGCACCGACGTTCACCATTGACCCCACCGAGGTCGACCGGGCCTTCGCGGTCGCGCTCAAGGACCTGGTTGCCGAGGGCGCCTTCGTCGAGGAACGGTGGCGCCGCGAGCATCCTCGTCCCGGGGGCGACGACGACGGCTACTTCCCGATCAGCTTCTTCCGCGTGCCCGGGGACGTCATCTGGGGTGCGACGGCGAGGATCCTGACCGAGTTGCTCTGTCTCGCGACGGGCGTCGCCTGGCCCCCCATTCCGGCTTGAGCCATCACTCGTCCTAGTAGATTGGAACAAATGCGCCCGCAGTTTTTGGCGCTTTCAATCGGAGGACTTCATGGCGGAAGTTGAGATCGGCATCTTCAAATCGGCTCGTCAGGCGTACGGCTTTGACGACATCGCAATCGTCCCCTCGCGGCGGACTCGCGACCCCGAGGACGTCGACATCAGCTGGCAGATTGACGCGTACAAGTTCGAGTTGCCCGTCCTCGGATCGGCCATGGACGGCGCGATCTCGCCACTGACCGCTATTGAACTCGGTCGTCTCGGAGGACTGGGGGTCTTGAATCTCGAGGGACTGTGGACACGCTACGAGGACCCGATGCCGCTCTTTGAAGAGATCGGCGAACTCGATGACGACAAGGCCACCGCTCGTATGCAGCAGATGTACTTAGAGCCGATCAAGCTCGAACTCGTCGCCGAACGGATCAGGCAGATGAAGGACGCCGGCATCACCACCTCGGCCTCGGTGACACCCGCTCGCACCTCCTGGATGTCCAAGACCATCATCGACTCCGGCCTCGACATCCTCGTCATCCAGGGCACCGTCGTCTCCGCGGAACACGTATCGAAGACCGCCGAACCCTTGAACTTGAAGAAATTCATCCGTGACTTCGAAGTACCGGTCATCGTGGGTGGTTGCGCGAGCTACCAGGCCGCGTTGCACCTCATGCGCACCGGTGCGGCCGGCGTACTGGTCGGTGTCGGTCCGGGCAACGCGTGCACGTCGCGCGGCGTGCTCGGTATCGGGGTCCCACAGGCGACCGCCATCGCCGACGTCGCGGGAGCGCGGATGCGCCACCTCGACGAGACGGGCGTCTACGTCCACGTCATCGCCGACGGTGGGATGAGCAAGGGTGGGGACATCGCCAAGGCCATTGCCTGCGGCGCGGACGCGGTCATGATCGGCTCACCCCTCACCAGCGCGGTCGAAGCGCCGGCGCGTGGCTTTCATTGGGGCATGGCGACCTTTCATCCGACGCTGCCGCGCGGCACACGTGTGCGCACCCAGGTGCGCGGCACCTTGAAGGAGATCCTCCTCGGACCAGCGCACGAGAACGACGGCCGCCTCAACCTCTTTGGTGCGCTGCGCACGTCGATGGCGACGTGCGGGTATGAGACCTTGAAGGAGTTCCAGAAGGCCGAGATCATGCTCGCGCCGTCGATCCAGACTGAAGGAAAGCAGTTGCAGCGCTCCCAGGGCGTGGGCATGGGCCATTGAACGACACCGTTCTCGTCGTTGACTTCGGCGCCCAGTACGCCCAACTAATTGCCCGGCGCGTGCGCGAAGCGCGCGTCTACTCCGAGATCGTGCCGAGCACGATCAGCGCCGCCGAAGTGAAGGCCAAGGCTCCGCGCGCGATCATTCTTTCGGGCGGACCCAAATCGGTCTACGCGGTGCCGGCACCGTCGTTGGACCCGGCGATCTACGACCTCGGGATCCCTATTTTGGGCATCTGTTACGGCGCGCAACTCATGGCTCAACAGCTGGGTGGCGAGGTGGCCAACACCGGGGTGGGCGAATACGGGCGCACGACGCTCACGCGCAGTGGCCCGACGGTCTTGATGACGGACTGGCCGAACGCCGGCACGGTGTGGATGAGCCACGGCGACGCCATCGCCACCGCACCCGAGGGCTTCGTCGTGACCGCGTCCTCACCGGAGGCGAAGGTTGCGGTGATGGAGGACGTCGCACGCCGTCTTCACGCCGTGCAGTTTCACCCCGAAGTGGTCCACACCGAACGCGGACAGGATCTCTTGACCAACTTCTTGCATCACGTCGCGGTCATTCCTTCGGCCTGGACCAACACCTCCATCATCGAAGATCAGGTCGCCGCGATCCGTCAACAGGTCGGCTCGGCCAAGGTGCTCTGTGCGCTCTCGGGCGGTGTGGACTCGGCGGTCGCGGCGGCGCTCGTGACCAAGGCCGTCGGTAAGCAGTTGACGTGCGTCTTCGTCGACACCGGTCTGATGCGCAAGGACGAGGGCGAACAGATCGAAGAGACTTTCACTCGTCAGTTCGGCGTGGAGCTGATCCACGTCAAGGCTGCGGACCGATTCTTCGAGGCTCTAGCTGGTGTGACCGACCCCGAGGCCAAGCGCAAGATCATCGGGGAGCTCTTCATCCGTGAGTTCGAAGCCGTGGCGCGCGACTTGGCCAAGGACGGCGAGGGTCCGCGTTTCCTCGTCCAAGGCACCCTCTATCCCGACGTCATCGAGTCGGGTTCGGGTCACGCCGCCAACATCAAGAGCCACCACAACGTCGGCGGGCTGCCCGCGGACCTCTCCTTCGAGCTCGTCGAGCCGCTGCGCACACTCTTTAAAGACGAGGTCCGCCGCGTTGGTGAGGAGTTGGGTCTCCCACCGGAGATCGTGTGGCGACAGCCCTTCCCGGGCCCCGGACTCGGTGTGCGCATCATCGGTGAAGTGACTCGCGAGCGAGCGGAGATCTTGCGCAACGCCGACTACGTGGTGGTGGACGAGATTAGAAAAGCCGGGCTCTATCGCGAACTCTGGCAGAGTTTCGCGGTGTTACCCGCCGTGCGTACTGTGGGCGTCATGGGAGATGGCCGCACCTACGCGTACCCCATCATCATCCGCGCGGTGACGAGTGACGACGCGATGACCGCCGACTGGGCGCGACTGCCCTACGACGTGATCGAAACAATCGCGAACCGGTTGATCCGTGAGGTCGAAGGGGTCAACCGCGTCGCCCTCGACGTCACGAGCAAGCCACCGGGCACCATTGAGTGGGAGTGAGTCGGGGTTCGTTCTCCGACGAGGCGCTCTGGGATAACTCCCACGCGCCCTCACGACGAGACCCCGCCACACTCTTAGAAGGACTCACCGCGCCCCAGCGCGCGGCGGTCGTGCAACGCGGAGGACCGTTGCTGGTGATCGCCGGTGCGGGCTCGGGTAAGACGAGGGTCTTGACGCGGCGAATCGCGCACCTGCTCGCGACCGGGGACGCTCGGCCCTACGAGATCATGGCCATCACCTTCACCAACAAGGCGGCCGACGAGATGCGACGGCGCGTGGTGGAGTTGGTGGGCGAGGACGCTCGTCCGATGTGGGTGTCCACGTTTCACTCGGCGTGCCTTCGCATGTTGCGCGCCCACGCCGACGTGCTCGGCTACGAGCGGGGCTTCACCATCTACGACGCCGGCGACGCCGAGACGGCGGTCGAGCGGATCATGAAGGAACTCAACTTCGACACCAAGCGGCTCAGCCCACGGAGCGTCTCGGCGGCGATCTCCGCGGCGAAGAACGAGATGCTCTCACCGGAGGCGTACTTCGACACGTTCGGGGACGATCCTCAGCGCCGCCGTATCGCCGAGGTGTTCCTCGCCTACGCGAAGCGACTGCGCACCGCGAACGCCATGGACTTCGACGACCTCTTGGTGAACGCCGTGTTGATGATGCGCGAGGACGCTCGGGTGCTCGAGTCCTACCAGATGCGCTTTAAGTACCTTTTGGTCGATGAGTTCCAAGACACCAACGGCGTGCAGAACGAACTGGTGATGATGCTCGCGGCCGAACATCGCAACCTCTGCGTGGTGGGCGACTCGGACCAGTCCATCTACCGCTTTCGCGCGGCCGACGTGCGCAACATTTTGCAGTTCGAACAGCGATTCCCCGACGCCGAGGTGATCGTGCTCGAGCAGAACTTCCGCTCGACCCAGACGATCCTCGACGCCGCGAATGCCGTCATCGCGAAAAACGCCAGTCGTCACCCGAAGAACCTCTTCACCGAGGGCGCCCAGGGCGAGAAGATACGGCTGTATCGAGCGGGCGATGAGTACGACGAGGGCCGCTGGGTCGCGAGCGAGCTGCGCCGGCTGCGATCCGAGCACGGGCTCAGTTGGAACGACCTCGCGGTCTTTTACCGGACCAACGCACAGAGTCGAGTGTTAGAAGAAGAGATGTTGCGCGCGAACGTGCCCTACCGCGTCGTGTCGGGTATGCGTTTTTACGACCGCAAGGAGATCAAGAACGCACTGGCCTACGCGCGCTTGATCGTCAACCCGCGCGACGAGGCCTCGGCGCGCCGGGTGATCAACGACCCCAAGCGTGGCGTCGGCGAGGCCGCCCAAGCCAAACTCGGTGCGTACGCCGCCGAGCACGGGCTCTCCTTCGCCGAAGCCGCGCACTACGGCGCGGCGGCCGGGCTGAGCGGAAAAGCGCTCTCGGGCACCGCGAAGTTCTCCTTCATGCTCGATGAGCTACGGGCCCTCGCCAACGACCTCAGCCCCCGCGAGATCATCGACGCGATCGTTCGCGAGTCGGGCATGGGTGACGCACTGCGCGCCGAGAACAGCGACGAGGCCTACTCCCGGCTCGAGAACCTGGGTGAACTCGCCTCGGCCGCCGCGCAGTACGACACGCTGCTCGACTTCGTTGAGCGCATGGCGCTCGTCGCCGACTCCGATCAACTCGGCAGCGGCGAGGGGGCGATTTCGCTCATGACGCTGCACGTCGCGAAGGGCCTCGAGTTCCCCGCCGTCGCGGTGACGGGTCTCGAGGAGACGGTGTTCCCGCATCGTCGCGCGCTCTCCGACGACGCCGAGCTCGAAGAGGAGCGCCGACTCTTCTACGTGGGCGTCACCCGTGCGATGCGCTTTTTGGTACTGAGCCACGCGTGGACGCGCACGCTCTGGGGTCAACGCGTCGAATCGATCGCCAGCCGGTTCCTCCAGGAGGTCCCCGCCGAGCTGGTGACCGACCTCTCCTCGACGGTGCCCACTCGTCGATCGAGCTTCTCGTTAGAGGACGACGGTTTCATCGGACGCTCGACGGAGTTCACCTCGGGACGGGCGTTCGGCACCGGGGCGGCTCCGCCCGTTCGTTCGACGGGCGCTGAGTTACTCGGCCTCGACGTGGGCGACGCGGTCGTCCACGACCGCTTCGGTACGGGCACCGTCACGCGCGTCGAGGGTGAGGGCAACCACGCTCGGGCGACGGTCAACTTCGACGAGCACGGCACCAAGCACTTGGTGCTGGCGATGACGCCGCTTCGTCGCGCGTAGCCTCAGCGCTCCGCGACGCGTCGCCAGAGTGGCGCGGGCAGCAGTCGGATGCCCAGTGAGGCGTAGCGCAGGATGGGCGGACTCCAGATGACGCGGTCGCCCCTCGCAAGTCCCTTCATCACGTTGTCGGCGACTTCGTTGGCCCCGGTCGTGAAGGGCGGCTCGTCTCGACCGACGGCCATCCGGGTTCTCACGACGGCGGGACGCAGGAGATGCAGCGAGACGCCGCTGCCCTCGAGTGATTGCGCGAGACCGAGCGACACGCGGTCGAGCCCCGCCTTCGCGCCGCCGTAGAGGTAGCCGACACGACGCACGCGCAGCGCCGCCACCGAACTCATGACGAGAATCCGACCGCGTCCTTGGGCGAGAAGACGTCGGCGCACTTCGGCCAGCGCGGCGACGGGCCAGGTGAGATTCACGTTCATCATCGCTATTGAGCGAGCGGCGTCGTTTTCGTCCGTGTACTGATCGCCGAGCGACCCCAGCGCGACGACCACGAGGTCGACGTCGCCACCGACCTTCTCGAACGCGTCGGTGACCGTGCGAGCGGCGTTGGAGGGATCCTCGGCGTCAAAGAGCACCGTCGGGGTCGTCGTCGCGCCGTAGTCGAGGGCCTCGTTGGCCGCCTCGTCCAGGAGCGACTGATTGCGACCAGCGAGCACCACGGTGTGCGCCCGTGCGAGGCAGAGCTTCTTCGTGAGCGCTCGGGCGATGTCCGAACTACCCCCGAGCACCACTACGTTTCGCGGTAGATCGACGTCGTGCTCCACGTCATACTTCCTACTAGGTGGCATGAGCGTCTCGGTTCCAGGGGGCGACCGCTCGCACCCAGCCCCTCGAGACGCCCGCGAGCGGCCCACGGGAGCCCCGTCGTACGACCTCTATGATTGAAAACTGATGCAGCGCACCTATCGAGTCGTCGTCGCGAAACCCGGCCTCGACGGACACGACCGCGGCGCCAAGGTCATTGCCCGCACGCTGCGCGACGCGGGGTTCGAGGTCGTCTACACCGGGCTGCACCAGACGCCCGAACAGATTGTCCAGGCGGTCATCCAAGAAGACGCGGACGCCCTGGGTCTTTCACTGCTCTCGGGGGCGCACTTAGTCCTGGTGCCGCGGGTGGTCGATCTCTTAAAGCATCAGGGCCGCGAGGACGTGTTGCTCATGGTGGGGGGCATCATCCCCGACGACGACATCGCGGTCCTCGAATCGAGTGGCGTGGCCCGAGTCTTTACGCCCGGTGCGTCGCTCGACGAGATCGGCACCTGGCTCGAGTCAACCTTGGACGCCCGCGAGGCGCAGCTGCACTAAGTCGCGAAACAGTAGTTCCCCCAACCGGAAAGTAGATGTGAATGGACCTCTTTGAGTATCAGGGCAAGCAGTACTTCGCGCGCTACGGCATCGCCGTCTCGCCCGGCGACGTCGCCGACACCGTCGAAGAGGCGGTCGCGGTCGCCGAGCGCGTCGGCTACCCGGTCGTCGTCAAGGCGCAAGTCAAAGTCGGTGGTCGCGGCAAGGCGGGTGGCGTGAAGTTGGCGGCCAACGTAGAAGAAGCCCGCGAGCACGCGACGAGCATCCTCGGTCTCGACATCAAGGGCCACGTCGTCAAGCGAGTGTGGATCGAGCACGCGAGCGACATCGCCAAGGAGTACTACGCCTCGTTCACGCTGGACCGACCGAACAAGACGCACCTGGGGATGTTGAGCGCCCAGGGCGGCGTGGAGATTGAAGTCGTGGCCGAGGAGAACCCCGACGCGATCTCCTTTCTCTCCATCGACCCCGTGCGTGGTCTCGACCTCGAGACGGCCCGCCGCTGGGTCGCCGAGGCGGAGCTCGACGAGGCGGCCCGCGAACAGGCGGCCGAACTCCTTGTCAAGCTCTACACCTGTTACACCGAGGGCGACTGCGACTTAGCCGAGATCAACCCGTTGGTCCTGACCCCGACGGGCACGGTGCACGCGCTCGACGCGAAGGTGACCCTCGACGAGAACGCGTCGTTTCGTCACCCCGAGTGGGAGGCCTACCGCGAGGGCGAGTTCGAAGACCCCAGAGAGAAGATGGCCAAGGAGAAGGGGCTTAACTACATTGGCCTCGAGGGCACGGTGGGGATCATCGCCAACGGCGCGGGACTCGCGATGTCGACCCTGGACGTCGTCAATCAAGTCGGCGGCACGGCCGCGAACTTCCTCGACATCGGCGGGGGCGCGAACGCCGACGTCATGGCCGCGGCCTTAGAGGTCATCAACGCCGACCCCATGGTGAAATCGATCTTCGTGAACATCTTCGGCGGGATCACCCGAGTCGACGAGGTCGCCAATGGCGTCCTCGAAGCGCTCAAGCGCGTGAACATCGCCGCACCGATCGTGCTTCGTCTCGACGGCACCAACGCAGTAGAAGGTCGCGCCATCCTGGCGCCGCACCTGAACGACCACCTAATTACCGAACCCACCATGCTCGACGCGGCGCGCCGCGCCGTGGCGTTGGCGAACTGAGGAACTCATGAGCATCTTCGTAGACGAGAACACCAAGGTCATCGTCCAGGGCCTCACCGGCGGACAAGGACGATTCCACGGCCTGCGTAACCGCGACTACGGCACGAAAGTCGTCGGCGGGGTCACCCCCGGCAAGGGTGGCACCGACGTCGACGGCGTACCGGTCTTTGACTCGGTGAAAGAGGCCGTCGCGGCCACGGGCGCCACGGCGTCCTTCGTCGTGGTGCCCCCCAAGTTCGCCCCCGCGGCGATCCTCGAAGCCGCCGAAGGCGGCATCACCTTCATTGTCTGCATCACCGAGGGGATTCCCGCGCACGACGAAGCGGTGACCTACAACCGTCTGGTCGAGGACTTTCCCGGCGTACGGCTGCTGGGGCCGAACTGCCCGGGCATCATCAGTCCCGGTAAGTGCAACATCGGCATCACCTCGGGCGACATCGCCCTGGCGGGCGGACCCGTCGGCATCGTCTCTCGGTCGGGCACGCTGACCTACCAGGCGTTGCACGAGTTGAGCACCCAGGGCATCGGTCAGACCACCTGCGTCGGGATCGGCGGCGACCCGGTGCCGGGTACCAACTTCATTGACTGCCTGGCCGCCTTCGAAGCCGACCCCGAGACGAAGGCCGTCATGATGATCGGTGAGATCGGTGGCTCGGAAGAAGAGCGCGCCGCCGAATGGATCAAGCACAACATGACCAAGCCCGTCGTCGCCTACGTTGCGGGGGTCACCGCGCCGCCCGGACGAAAGATGGGACACGCGGGGGCGATCATCTCCGGCTCCAAGGGGACCGCCCAGGCGAAGATGGACGCACTGGCCGAGGCGGGCGTGCACGTCTGTCAGAACCCCACCGAGGCGGGCGCGAAGATGATCGACATCGTCCGGGCGATGTAACGCTTGGCTCCGATTCGTCTCTGCGTGCTGGTCTCGGGCTACGGCACCATTCTCGATGCCATGCTGGACGCGGGACTCGAGATTTGCTTGGTCGCCTCCGACCGTCCGTGCCGCGCACTGGCGGTGGCGAGTGACGCGGGCGTCGAGTCGGTGCTCGTGGATCGGCGCGACTACGGGGGATTCACCAAGGAGTTCGACCGTGAGCGTTACAGCGAGGAACTCGCCCGAGTGCTCACTGAGCACCGTATCGATCTGATTGCGATGACGGGCTTTGGCACGATCGTCACCGGTGCGCTGCACCGCGCTTTTCCCGGTCGGATCCTCAACACCCACCCGAGCCTCCTGCCGGCCTTTAAGGGGTGGCACGCCGTCACGGCGACGCTCGAGGCGGGGGTGAGCGAAACGGGCTGCACGGTGCACGTGGCGACCGAGGCGCTCGACGACGGGCCGATCCTCGCGCAGCGTCGAGTGGTCGTTCTCCCCGAGGACGACGAGGCGTCGTTGCACGAGCGCATCAAGACCGTTGAACGAGTGCTCTACCCTGAGGTCGTCGCTAGGGTGATGGCGTCACTCGCACGCGGCGACGAGCCAGGTAGCGTGGCCGGCGCCATGGAGGAGAGTTAGATGCGAGCGTTACTGAGCGTGTACGACAAGGAAGGGCTGGTCGATTTCGCGCGAGGGCTCAGCGAACTCGGCTTCGAGCTCGTCTCGTCCGGGGGCACCGCCGCTGCGTTACGTGAGGCGGGGTTGACGGCGGTTGACGTCGCCCAGGTGACGGGTTTTCCCGAAATGCTCGATGGCCGCGTGAAGACCCTGCACCCGCGAATCCACGGTGGCATCCTCGCCGACCGCGACGTCCCCGAGCACCGAGAGGCGCTGGCCGAGCACGACATCACTCCCATCGAGTTGGTCGTCAGTAATCTCTACCCCTTCACCTCGAAGCCGTCCATCGAACTGATCGACATCGGCGGGCCCTCGATGGTGCGCGCCGCGGCGAAGAACCACCGCCACGTCGCTGTGGTGACCAGTCCCACGCAGTACGCGGCGGTCTTAGAGGAGCTTCGGGCTAACGGCGTTCTCAGCGACGCCACGCGCCACGCGCTGGCGCGAGCGGCCTTCGCCCACACCTCGAGTTACGACGCCGAGGTCGTCGCGTGGTTCGACGGCGGGGGTGAGGTGGGCGAGGCGCCCAGCGAGGTCGACGCGGTCGTGCCCGCGACGCTGCACCTCAGTCTCGAACGCGCGGAGGTGACGCGCTACGGCGAGAACCCCCACCAGATCGCCGCACGCTACCGCGTCACGGGCTCGCACCCGTGGTGGGACGACGTCACCAAACACGCCGGCAGCGCTCTTTCCTACCTCAACTTCTTCGACGCCGACGCCGCCTGGCGGCTCGTGCACGAACTCATCGACGACGCGCCCGGTTACGCGGCGGTGGCGATCATCAAGCACGCCAACGCCTCGGGCGCGGCGCTGGGCTCGTCCCTCGCGGACGCCTTCACCAAAGCACTCGAGGCCGATCCTCAGAGCGCGTTCGGCGGCATCGTCGCGGTCGGGGGAGCGGTCGAGGAGGAACTTGCGACGCTCATCGCCGCTGGTCCCCAGGCCGACGTCGTGATCGCGGCGTCCTTCAGCGATGAAGCGGTCGCCACCTTGGTGAAGCGACGTAAGGCGACCAGGTTGCTCAGTGCGCCGAGTCCCGAACCGCTGGGACTCTCGGTGCGGACCTTCGGGATGAGCGCCCTGGTACAGAACGCTGACGAGTTGGTGGTGCCCTACGCCGAGTGGCGTTGCGTCACCGAGCGGCGTCCCACCGACGAGCAGCGACTCGACCTGATGCTCGCGTGGCGCGTGTGTGCGCGCACCACCAGTAACGCGATCGTCCTCGCGCGCGACGGGGTGAGCGTGGGGGTGGGTGCGGGCCAACAGTCTCGTGTCGTCGCGGCGGGGATCGCCGTTGAGAAGGCGGGTGACGCCGCGGTCGGTTCGGCCGCCGCGTCGGACGCGTTCTTCCCCTTCGCCGACGGCCTCGAGTCGCTGACCGCCGCCGGCGTCACCGCCGTCGTGCAGCCGGGTGGCTCGGTGCGCGACGCCGAGGTCATCGACGCGGCCAACGCGGCGGGCATCGTCATGATGCTCACCGGCGAGCGTCACTTTCGCCACTAGGAGGATCAATGGCAGAACTGTTAGACGGCGAACGCCTCGCGGGGCACGTGAAGATGGAGTTGAGCGAGCGCGTTGCGCGACTGCGCACGCTCGGCGTCGTCCCGGGACTCGGCACGCTCTTGGTGGGGGACGATCCTTCGAGCGCTCGCTACGTCGAGATGAAGATCGAAGAGTGCGCGGAGATCGGTGTACGGTCCGTCGACGTCCACCTGCCCTCGAGCGCCACTCAAGAGGAGATTGAAGCGGTCGTCGATCGTTTCAACGCCGACCCAGCGGTGCACTCGATCCTGGTGCAGTTGCCCCTCCCGGTGGGCGTGAACGAAGAAGAAGTGCTCCTGCGGGTGCTGCCCTCTAAGGACGTCGACGGACTACACCCGACGAATCTCGGCCGACTCGTCATGGGCGCACCGGGGCCGCTGCCGTGCACACCCGCGGGAATCGTCGAGCTCTTAGCCGCCCACTACGTGCCCGTCGAGGGCAAGCACGTCGTGATCATCGGCCGCGGGCTCACCATCGGGCGGCCGCTGGCGCTACTACTGGCGATGCGCCGGCCCCACTGCAACGCCGCGGTCACCGTCGTGCACACCGGCGTCGAGGACTTCACGGCGCTGGTGCGAAGTGCCGACGTCGTCGTCTCGGCGGCGGGGCGGGCCGGTCTCGTCACTCGCGACATGGTCAAACCCGGTGCGGCCGTGGTCGGAGCGGGCACGAGCTTTGAAGGACGCAAGTTGCTCAGTGACGTCGCCGAGGACGTCGCCGAGGTCGCCGGGTGGATCACGCCGCGCTTAGGTGGCGTCGGGCCGATGACCCGTGCCATGCTGTTACGCAACGCCGTTCTGGCCGCGGAGAAGGTGCAATGACTGTTTACGACGCAAAGGGCCGGGAGTACGACGAGCGACCGTGGGGCTCGTTCACGGTGCTCGACGACGAACTCTTCGACCACAAGGTCAAGCGGATCGTCGTCGCGCCGGGCAAGCGGCTCAGCTACCAGCGGCACTCGCGGCGTGCGGAACACTGGTTCGTCGTCAACGGGGTCGCGACGGTGATCCTCGACGGCGTGGAACACGTGGTCAAAGCGGGTGAGAGCATCGACATCGGCCTCGGCCAGATGCACCGTTGCGAGAACCGCGGGACGACGCCGGTCGTGTTCATTGAAATCCAGCACGGAACGTACTTCGGCGAGGACGACATCGAACGACTCGAAGACGACTTCGGCCGAGCCAACTGAGCGGTGCGAATTGACGACCTGCTCGCGGGCGGGCTGACCCGTTCCTTCGAGTTCTTTCCCCCGAAGTCCGACGAGGAGATCGTCGTGCTCGAGCGCACGCTCGAAGAGATTGAGTCGCTCGATCCCTCCTTCGTCTCGGTGACCTATCGCGGGGGTGCCGCGTCGCGCCAGCGCACCTACGACCTGGTCACCGAGATCCAGCGCACCAGCCGGTTCACGGCGATGGCGCACCTGATCTGCGTGGGACACCGACGCGCGGAGATGCGCGAGGTCTTAGAGAACTACGCCGCGGCCGGCGTCGAGAACGTGATGGCGCTCGGCGGGGACATCCCCGACGACGTCGAGCAGGCCGAGTCGGACTTCACCTACGCGCTGGAGTTGGTCGAAGTGGCGCGCGAAGTGGGCAACTTCTGCGTCGGGGTCGGCGCCCACCCCCAGGGGCACCCGCGCTCGGACGATCTGGCCACCGACCGCAAACACCTGGCGCGCAAACTCGAGGCGGCCGACTTCGCGGTAACGCAGTTTTTCTTTGAGGCGCAGGAGTGGGTGCGACTACGCGACGAGCTCGCCGAACTGGGCGTCGAGAAACCCATCCTGCCCGGCATCATGCCCGTGACGACACTGCACGGAATCGGCAACATGGCCTCGATGGGGGCGACCGTACCGACGCGTCTCGTGGCGCGTCTCAAGTCCGCCAACCAAAAAGGTGGGGCCCCGGCGGTGCGCCGCGAGGGCATCAAGGCGGCCACCGAACTCTGTGATGAACTGCTCGAAGCGGGCGTGCCGGGACTGCATTTTTATACCCTCAACCGTTCCACCGCCACGCGCGAGATTCACCGTTCGGTCTTTCCGTAGTGGTCCGCCGGCTCGAAAGTGGCCCTCGCCGCGAGTCGTAAGATGCGTGGATGGCTGAGAAGATAACGATGAGCGCCGAGGGCGTGTTGCACGTCCCGGACAATCCCATAATCCCCTTCATCGAAGGCGACGGCACCGGCGTGGACATCTGGCCCGCCGCGAAGCTCGTCCTCGACGCGGCGGCGACCAAGTACAACAAGACCATCGCGTGGAAGGAAGTCCTGGCGGGACAGAAGGCCTTCGACGAGACGGGGGACTGGCTCCCCGAACAGACGGTGATCGACTTTCGCGAGCACCTGATTGGCATCAAGGGGCCACTCACCACACCCATCGGGGGTGGGTTTCGTTCGCTGAACGTGGCGCTGCGCCAGATCCTCGACCTCTACGTGTGTCTGCGCCCCGTTCGTTGGTTCCAGGGCGTACCCTCGCCGGTCAAGCGACCCGAAGACGTCGACATGGTGATCTTCCGCGAGAACACCGAGGACGTCTACGCCGGGCTCGAGCTCGAAGCCGGCACCCCCGACGCCGAGAAGCTGCGCGCCTTCGTCAAAGAGGCCTTCGGCTGGGACGTGCGCGAGATGAGTGGACTGGGTTTAAAGCCCATCTCAGAGTTCGGCTCGAAGCGCCTGATTCGCGCCGCGATCAACTACGCGATGAGCCACGAGCGCGAATCGGTGACGCTCGTGCACAAGGGCAACATCCAGAAGTTCACCGAGGGTGCCTTCATGAAGTGGGGCTATGAGTTGGTGCGCGAAGAGTTCAGTGACGTGGCGGTCGGCTGGAACGACTGCGACGGCAAGCCCGGCTCGAAGATCCTCGTGAAGGACGTCATCGCCGACATCGCGCTCCAGCAGGTCTTGACCCGTCCCAAGGAGTTCGACGTCATCGCGACGATGAACCTTAACGGCGACTACATCTCCGATGCGTTGGCCGCCCAGGTCGGGGGCATTGGCATCGCGCCCGGGGCGAACATCAACTACGTCACCGGACACGGGATCTTCGAGGCCACCCACGGCACCGCACCGAAGTACGCGGGCCTCGACAAAGTGAACCCCGGTTCGGTGCTGCTCTCGGGCGTGTTGATGTTCGAGCACCTCGGGTGGCAAGACGCCGCCGACGACATCGTCACCGCCCTCGAGGCGACGATCGCCGAGAAGATTGTGACCTACGACTTCGCGCGCCTGATGGACGGCGCAACCGAAGTGAAGTGTTCCGAGTTCGCCGCCGCGATCGTCGAGCGACTCTAACCAACCAGGAGAGACCATGACCACCCCCGTCAACGTCACCGTGACCGGCGCCGCCGGTCAGATCGGTTACTCACTACTGTTCCGGATCGCCTCGGGCGCGCTGTTCGGCCCCGAGACGCCCGTGGCGCTTCGCCTGCTCGAGATCGAGCCGGCCATGAAGAGTCTCAACGGCGTCGTGATGGAGCTCGACGACTGCGCGTTTCCCCTCCTCGCGAACGTGGAGGCGACCAGCAACCTCAACCACGCCTTTGACGGCACCAACTGGGCTCTGCTGGTTGGGTCAATCCCGCGCAAGGCCGGCATGGAGCGCAGCGATCTGCTCAACGTCAACGGGGGGATCTTCAAGCCCCAGGGTCGCGCGATCGCCGAACACGCGGCGAGCGACGTCCGCGTGCTCGTGGTGGGCAACCCGTGCAACACCAACTGTCTCATCGCTCGCTCGAACGCACCAGAAATCCCGGCGGACCGCTGGTTCGCCATGACGCGGCTGGACCAGAATCGCGCGGTCGCGCAGCTGGCCAAGGCCGCCGGTGTGCCGGTGACGGACGTGAAGAATGTGGCGATTTGGGGCAACCATTCGGCCACGCAGTATCCGGACTTCGCGAACGCCACCATCGGTGGCGTGGCGGCGACCGAGGTGATCACCGACCACGAGTGGTTGGGCGGCGAGTTCATCACCACCGTGCAAAAGCGCGGTGCCGCCATCATCGAAGCGCGCGGGCTCTCATCGGCCGCCTCAGCCGCCTCGGCCGCGATCGACACCGTCGCGAGCCTCGTGCGAGCGACGCCCGCCAACGAGTGCGCGTCGATCGCGGTGACGAGTAACGGCGAGTACGGCGTGCCCGAAGGACTCACGTTCGGCTTCCCGATCGTCGCCGACGGGGCCGGTTCCTGGAAGGTCAAAGAGGGCTTCGAGCTCAACGGCTTCGCCCAAGAGCGAATCAAGATCACCACCGACGAGCTGCTCGGCGAGCGCGAGGACGTGCGGGCGCTCGGCCTGATTTAGGCGATGGTGAAGGGATCGGCGCTGCACCAGCTCGACGCCGCGTCATTGTTCGCGTCACCGCTGTAGAGCGCCACGAAGTAGTACGTGCCGGCGGATCCCGTCGCCGTCCAACCCGGTGACGGCGGTACGGCGCCGTCGGTGACGGTGACCGCCGCTAGCGTCGCCACGAGGCCACCGCCCGCGGTCGAGCACGTGGCGTTATCAAAGACTTCGTAGGTGACTGACCCGCTCGCGTCGTCCGTGGCGGAGTACAGCGTCGCCGTATCGTACGCGACGTCGCCGATCGACACGAAGGACGCGGTGGCTTGGGTCGTGATCGAAGGAGCATCGTCGCTCACGCTCACCGCGTCAGCCCCACAGCTGCTCGTTGTGGGGCCGTTATTGGCGTCGCCGCTGTAGGAGGCGACGAAGTAGTACGTTCCAGCTGGTTCACTCGCCGTCCAACTCGCCGACGGCGGCGCGACACCGTCGGTGACGGTCACTGCCGTCAACGTCGCCACGAGACCGCCGCCGGTGACCGAACACGTTGCGTTGTTAAAGACCTGGAACGTCAGTGTTCCGCCAGCGTCGGCCGTGACGCCGGCGAGCGTCGCGGCGTCAGTCGTGGCGTCGCCGATCATCAACGAGGTCGCTGCCGCCTGGGTCGTCACGGTCGGGGCGCTGCTGGTCACCGTCACCGGGTCACCTCCACAGTCGCTGATGGCCGCATTGTTACCGGCGTCGCCGCCGTACGAAGCGACGAAGTAGACCGTTCCGGTTGGTTCACTCGCCGTCCAACTCGTCGACGCGGGCACCACTGCGCCGCTGACGTTGACCGAGCCAAGGCTCGCCACGAGCCCGCCCGCGGCACTCGAGCAACTTGGATTGTCGTAGAGGTCGTAGGACACGGTGCCGGTCGCGTTGGACGTCGCTCCGGCGAGCGTGGCGCTGTCGTAGACCGTGTTGCCGATCGCCACCGTGGCGGCCGATGCTTGGGTCGTGATGGTTGGCGTGCTCGGACCGCTCGGAGGGATGGGCGGGGCGGGTGGAGTGGGCGACGTGGCGGGTGGGGCAGGGGTCGAGGGTGGGGCGGGACTTATCGGGCCAGCCGTGACGGTCAGCGCCGTCGCGTTGCACGCGCTTGCCGCACCACGGTTATCCGCGTCGCCGCTGTAGATGGCGATGTAGTAGTACGTGCCCGCGTCGTCCGTTGACCACGTCGGTGCGCTCGCCGCGACGCCGTCGCGCACCGTGACGGGTCCGAGCGTCGCGACGAGACCACCGTCTGCGCCGATACAGCCCGGATTGTTGAAGATCTCATAGTTCAAGGTGCCGTGGGCGTGCGGGGTCGCGCCCGCCAACGTGGCTTTCGCGACGACGAGCCCGCCCGCGGCGACACTCGATGCGGAGAGGTGCGTGAGGAGCGTGGGCGCGTCGGGCATCACCGTGAAGGGCGCGGCCCCGCAACCACTCGTTGTCGGGTTCACCGAGGCATTTTCGCTGTAGACGGCGACGAAGTAGTAGGTCCCCGTCCGCCCCGGGGGGCTCCACGTCGGTGACTCGGGCACACTGCCCTGGTTGACGGCCACCTCGCCGATCCTGGCCACCAGCCCACCGCCTACGACCAGGCAGTTGGCGTTGTCAAAGACCTCGTAGGTGACGGTACCGCCGGTCGCGACGGTCGCGTTGGGAATGATTGCGCCACCGCGGAAAGTCCCGCCGAGGGCGAGGGAGGTGGTAACGAGTTCCGGGACCACCGCCTGGTGTTCGACGAAGGCCGCCGTGGCGCTGAGGTCACCGTGGGGGTTGCTCACGGTGTCGTGTGAACTCGCCGCGACGGCGCCGAGCGCCATCGAGCTCGTGACCAGTGCGACCTGGGAGCTGGCGACCAAGACGTTGCCCAGGTTGCCAAAGAGGCTCACGACGGGGACGTCGACCACCCAGGAGAGGGGGCCAATCACCCAGCGCTGACGACCGACCGAGACGTTGAGGAACGCGCGGACGATCGCCGGGTCGAACTGGGTCCCGGCGCAGCGCGTGAGCTCTTTTCTAGCGGCGGACGAGGACATTGATGTTTTGTACGAGCGTGGTGCGGTCATGACCTCAAACGCGTCGGCGACCGAGACGATGCGCGCGCCGTAGGAGATCTCCTCGCCCGCGAGTCCGTAGGGGTAGCCGCTGCCGTCGAAGTTCTCGTGGTGTTGTTCGACGGCGAGGCCCCACTCACCGAGCCACTCGCGAATGGGCTCGATGAGCCGACTGCCCTCTAGGGGGTGCTGGCGTAGGACCACCCACTCGTCTTCGGAAGGCTCGCCGCTCTTATTGAGGATCTTCGGGTCCACGCTCATCTTCCCCACGTCGTGCAGCAGCGAGGCCCAGCGCAGGCGGTCGATGTCGGCCTGGGGCAGGCGCAGTTCGCTGGCCAGGAGATCGGTGTAGGCGCGGACTCGCTCGGAGTGCCCCCGAGTGCGTCGGTCGTGCGAACTCAGCGAAGTGACCAGGGTCAATATCGCGACGGCCGCCTCCATGGGCTCGCGGTTCGCCGTTTGCTCTTGACCGTGGATGTAGCGGTCGAGTTGTCGAGTCGAACCCGATCGCCACGCGATCGCGAAGCGCGACGGGGCACGGTCGGGGAAGAGCATCGACATTTTCAACAAGCTGGCCAGGGGTAACAGCGGTCGAGCGAGACGTTCGCCAACGAGAGCAATCGCCCAGGCGATCAGCAAGATCGTGATCCACCAGGCCACGTGCCAGGTGGTCGAGGTGGGATGGGGAAGGAGGATCGAGGCCAGAAATGCCGCGAGGGCGGAGAGGGCGAGGGGTATCGCGAATGCGGCCGCCGACACGAAAAACCCCGCCCGAGAGCGGGCTCGCCACCGATGGCCCAGTTGTTGGCCGGGCGTCACCATGTGCACGACATTCTAAGAATGAACGACACGGACTTCGGGGATGATGGAGAACGAAGTTGGGTCCTAGTAAGTAATTCTTACTAACTGCATTCGAGGGCGATGCCCACTAACTCGCGCCGAGCAGCCAGCTCAGCAGTGGGACGAGTCCGTGCACGTCGCCGCGAATCTTCACTCGACCTTCGCGTAGTGCATTCGCGCTGTCCAAGGTGCCCTGGGTGAGGGCCTCGCCGTCACGGTACGTGAGTCGGATGACGGCGTCGGCCGCCAGGTGATCGCCCGCTTCGGCGCGCGCACCCTCGCCGCTCACGACGAAGGTGACGGCGTGCGGCGTCGTCGCCGGAGCGTCCGTGAACTCAAAGACCACGCGAAAGGGCGTTCCCGATTCGCTTTTCGGTGGCGGCCCGGCGTGCTCCAGGGTGGCGTTGAGCGCCTCGAACCACTCGGCGCTGAGAAACGACGCCACGCCTAGGGGGCGGGCTGGACGGCGGCGTCGACGGCGGAGGTCTTGGTTTTGCGGCGGATCTTGCGACCGAGCCAGGCGACCGGGTCGTAGTGCGCATCGACCACGCGCTCTTTTAAGGGGATGATCGCGTTGTCGGTGATCTTGATGTGCTCGGGACAGACTTCGGTGCAACATTTTGTGATGTTGCAGTACCCAAGTCCCATGTCCTCGCGAATCAGGTCGCGACGGTCGTTCTGGTCGAGGGGGTGCATCTCGAGCTCCGCGTAGCGGATGAAAAAGCGGGGTCCGGCGTAGTGCGCCTTGTTGTCCTCGTGGTCGCGAATCACGTGACAGACGTCTTGACACATGAAGCACTCGATGCACTTGCGAAACTCCTGTCCGCGTTCGACGTCCTCTTGGAACATCCGGTATCCCCCGACGGGCATCGGCGGCGGCATCAGCGCGGGAACCTTGGCGGCCTGGACGTAGTTAAAGGACACGTCGGTCACGAGGTCTCGGATGATGGGGAAGGTCTTCATCGGGGTGACCGTGACGGGACCCTCGGGCAGGGTGTCCATGCGCGTCATGCACATGAGACGCGGTTTGCCGTTAATCTCGGCCGAGCACGAACCGCACTTGCCGGCCTTGCAGTTCCAGCGACACGCGAGGTCGGGCGCCTCGGTCGCTTGGATGCGGTGGATGACGTCGAGGACGACCTCACCCTCGTTCTGTTCCAGCGTGTAGGACTCGAAGTCCCCGCCGCTCGCGTCGCCGCGCCATACCCGAAGGGTCACTGCACCCATTACTTCGCCTCCTCGAGTAGCGCCTTTAACTCGGCGGGCATCACCAGGATTGGTGACTCCACGACCGTGACCGGACTATCCCAGTTGCCACCATCGGTGCTCTGGGCGAAGTTGATCTTCCCCAACTCCGGATCCGGGTTGGGGAAGTCCTCGCGGGTGTGTCCTCCGCGCGACTCCTTGCGCAACGTCGCGCCGATGGTCACGCAGGTGGAGACCGTGATCATCGCCGGTAGGTCGGTCGCTAAGTTCCAGCCAGGGTTGTAGGCCCGACCCCCCTTGACCGAGATGTGCTTGACGCGTTCGGTGAACGCGAGGAGTTTGACGCGCGCCTCTTCTAATTCGCCGGCGTTTCGAATGATGCCGACGTCGGCCTGCATCATCTCTTGGAGGTCGTGGTGAACGCTGTAAGGGTTCTCGCCCTCGGCGCGCGTAAAGGGCGCCAGCGCGTCAGCGATCGCGGCGTCGACTTCGCTCTGGTCGAAGGCCGTCGCGACCGAGCCGGCCTCGATGTACTCGGCGGCGCCGATGCCGGCGCGTCGACCAAAGACAATGAGGTCCGAGAGCGAGTTGCCACCGAGACGATTGGCCCCGTGCATGCCCCCGCCGACTTCGCCCGCCGCGAAGAGCCCGGGCACGATCGTCTCTTGGGAGTCGGCGTCGACTTGGACGCCCCCCATGATGTAGTGGCAGGTCGGGCCAATCTCCATGGCCTCGCGGGTGATGTCGACTCCGGCGAGTTCCATGAACTGGTGGTACATCGAGGGCAGTCGTCGGCGGATGAACTCGGGCGTGCGACGCGTGGCGATGTCTAAGAACACCCCACCGTGCGGGCTGCCGCGCCCAGCCTTGACCTCGGTGTTGATGGCGCGCGCCACTTCGTCGCGCGGCAACAACTCGGGCGGACGACGTCCCGCACTGTGGTCGTCGTACCACTTGTCGGCCTCCTCTTCGGAGTCCGCGGTCTCGGCGCGGAACATGTCGGCGACGTAGTTGAACATGAAGCGCTCGCCAAGTGAGTTACGCAACACCCCACCGTCGCCGCGCACGCCCTCGGTGACGAGCAGCCCGCGCACACTGAGGGGCCAGACCATGCCGGTCGGGTGGAACTGCACGGCTTCCATGTCGATGAGTCGCGCTCCGGCCCACAGCGCCATCGCGTGGCCGTCCCCGGTGCCCTCCCAGGAGTTCGACGTGAACTTCCAGGACTTGCCGGCGCCGCCGGTCGCCAGGATGACGGTCTTCGCCTGGAAGGTCACGAACTCGCCGGTCGCACGCCAGTACCCGACGCAGCCCGCGATACGACCCTCGGCGTCGTGGAGGAGCTTTAAGACCTTGCACTCCATGAAGACGTCGGTGCCCATGGAGACGACCTTTTGCTGCAGGGTGCGGATCAGTTCGAGCCCGGTGCGGTCGCCCACGTGGGCGAGTCGCGCGTAGCGGTGACCACCGAAGTCGCGCTGGAGGATCTTGCCGTCCTTGGTGCGGTCAAAGAGCGCGCCCCACTGTTCGAGTTCGTAGACCCGGTCGGGGGCCTCTTTCGCGTGGAGTTCGGCCATGCGGTAGTTGTTGAGGTACTTGCCCCCGCGCATGGTGTCGCGAAAGTGCACCATCCAGTTGTCCTCGGGGTAGACGTTGCCCATGGAGGCGGCCATGCCACCTTCGGCCATGACGGTGTGGGCCTTTCCCAACAGCGACTTGGTGATGATGCCCACCTTCAAGCCACGCTGCTTGGCTTCGATCGCGGCGCGCAGTCCGGCACCGCCCGCTCCGATGATGAGCACGTCGTACTCGTGGTGTTCCTGCACTGCTTCGCTCACGTTGCGTCCTTGGATCTAGAAGAGTTTGAAGTCGGTGATCGCGCCCGAGGCGACCAGGCGCACGTAGACGTCGGTCAAGGCCACGAAGACCAGCGAGGCCCAGGCGAAGTTCATGTGCTTGGCGTTGAGCGGCGTCACGAACTTCCAGAATCGGTAACGGATCGGGTGGGCCTTGAAGCTGCGTACCTGCCCGCCGCAGAGGTGTCGACACGCGTGACACGAGAGTGAGTACAGCCACAGCAGCGTGGCGTTCACCACCAGGACCATCGTGCCCACGGTGACGCCCCAGCCGTCGCCGGGCTGGCGGAAGGCGAGGACCGCGTCGTAGGTGAGCAGGCAGTTAAAAATCAGTCCGAAGTAGAAGAAGTAGCGGTGCGCGTTCTGCATGAGCAGGGGGAAACGTGACTCACCGGAGTAGGACCCGTGGGCGTCGGCGACCGCGCAGGCCGGTGGTGACCACCAGAACGCGCGGTAGTAGCTGCGCCGGTAGTAGTAGCAGGTGAGGCGAAAGCCCAGTGGGAAGATCAAGATCAACAGCGCGGGCGAGAGTGTCCACGCGCTCCAGGTGAAGGCGAACTTCGCCCCGGGCACGCAACTGCCACCGATGCAGGGCGAGTAGAAGGGGCTGATGAGGTCGCGGTGCACGTTGGCGCCGACGAAGTAGTACTTGTTCTGGAAGGCCGCCCAGGTGGAGTAGATGACGAAGGCCGTCAGGACCGACACCGTCACCACCGGTTGGATCCACCAGCGGTCGGGGCGGAGCGTCGCCTTCTCGGGACCACCGCGGGTGCCACCCAGTTGAACCTTCGTCGAACTCTCTAAGGCCGTCACTGATACTCCTCGTTCCTTCTCCCCCGGGTACAGCCGCTTTCCATACTAGGCAGGGCTTCTCGCGCCCTTTTTCATTCGAAACGTCGCACGTCGCGCCGCAGGGTCGGGTCGTGGCGACTTAGTGCGTCCCGCCGCGTCGTCCTTCGGCGGTACCGCCAAAGAGTGCCCAGACCGCGAGGCCGAGCCCCGGGACGAGGAACCAGATGCCAAAGACCAGCGCGAGCACCACGAAGAACGCACCCATGCCCAACGTGAAGGGCCAGATCGAGGTACCCGGGAACGTGCCGATGACGCCCGCGCCTTCGGCCTGGGTCGCCTGGGGATTGTCCTCGGCGCGCGGCTTCATGTGACGGCTCCACCAGTAGTAGTAACTACCCGGCAAAAAGCACAACAGCATGCCCGCGAACATCATCACGCTGCCCGCGTTCTCATTACCCCAGAACCAGTACACCGTGACCATCGCACCGAAGAAGGTGCCGAGACCTAAGAGGAGTTTCGCTTCGGTCTTCACGAGGTGGGCGCTTCGGCGGGCGTCTCGTCGCGGTGTGGAGCGCTGTGGCCGTGCTCGGCGGCGGTGTGGCCCGGGTGGTTGTAGTCCCAGGTCGGGCGCTCGGATCGAATCTGGGGCAGACGGTAGAAGTTGTGGTGCGGCGGCGGGGAGGTGGTGAACCACTCGAGCGTGTGGCCGTCCCAGGGGTTGTCGCCGGCCGGGTACTTCTTCCAGCTGTAGGCGATGTTGACCATGAAGGCGACCGTCGAGAGACCGATCATCAAGGCGCCGATCGACGCCCAATCGTTCAAGTACTGCCACGAGGGGTGCAGGGGATAGATCGCGATGCGCCGCGGCATACCGCGCAGACCCAGCACGTACATCGGCAGCGTGAAGACCTGGGTGCCAATGAAGAGCAGCCAGAACTGGATCTTGCCGATGGTCTCGTTCAAGAGATAACCGGTGATCTTCGGGCCCCAGTAGTAGAGGGCCCCCATGGCACCCATCATGAGAGCCATGACGATCGAGTGGAAGTGCGCGACCACGAAGTACGTGTCGTGGGTGAAGAAGTCCAGCGGCGGGCTCGCCAGGTAGATACCGGTGATGCCGCCGATGAGGAACGTGATGAGGAACCCGATCGCCATGAGCATCGCGGTCGAGAACCAAACTTCCCCTCGCCACATCGTGCCGATCCAGTTGAACATCTTGATGCCGGTCGGCACGGCGATCAAGAGACTCATGATGGAGAAGAAGGGCAACAACACGACGCCGGTGGTGAACATGTGGTGCGCCCACACGCCCAAGGAGAGCGCGCCGATGGTGATGGTCGCAAAGACCATGCCCTTGTAGCCAAAGACCGGCTTACGTGAGAAGACGGCGATGATCTCGGTGACCATGCCGAATATTGGTAACGCGAGGATGTACACCTCCGGGTGGCCCCAGAACCAGAAGATATGTTGCCAGAGCACCGGAACGCCCCCACCGGCGACGGAGAAGATATGGGTCCCGAAGTGTCGGTCGCAGTAGAGCATGATGAGCCCGGCCGTCAGCACCGGGAACGCCAAGAGGATGAGGATCGCCGTGATCAACAGGTTCCAGGTGAAGATCGGCATGCGGAACATCGTCATGCCCGGGGCGCGCAAGTAGAAGATCGTTGCGGTCAGGTTCACCCCGGTGAAGATCGCCGAGAAGCCCGTTAAGAGCAAGCCCCCGATCCACAGGTCGGCCCCCGCGCCGGGGGTATTTATTGAGTTCGAGAGTGGTGCGTAGGCGACCCAGCCGAAGTTCGCCGCCCCGCCCGCGACGAAGAACCCCGAGAGCATGGTGATTGAGCCGGTTAAGTAGAGCCAGTAGCTCAGCGCGTTCAGGCGCGGGAAGGCCATGTCGGGCGCGCCGATCTGGATCGGGACGATGATGTTCGCCAACGCGCCGAAGGCGAAGGGGCCGATGAAGAGGTAGATCATCACCGAGCCGTGCATCGTGAAGAGTTCGTTGTACTGGGCGAGGGAGACGAGGCTGTTGTTGGGCGTCGTGAGCTGCGCGCGGATGATCTCGGCGAAGAGGCCACCGATCACCATCATGATCACCGAGGTGATCGTGTAGGAGAGGCCGATGACCTTGTGGTCGGTGGAGGTGATCCACTTCAAGATCCCCGTCGGACCGTGGTCCTCGTGGTGCTCGTCGTGGTGCTCTACGACGACGGGGGGATCGAGTACGTCGGTCATCAGTTGTTCCCTTCGCTCTCGTCAATCTTGGTCGGCGTGATGGAGGACGTTTGCTGCTTCAACGCGGCGAAGGCGGCGGTCGCGGCGACCGGGTTGTAGTTGGTGTGTAGCCACGCCGCGTACTGCGACTTGCTCACTACCTTGACGCGAAAGACCATGAGCGAATGGTAGAGGCCGCAGAGTTGCGTGCACTGGCCGCCGTACGTGCCGAGCTGCGTCGCGCGTATCGTGAACTGGTTCAAGATGCCCGGCAGCGCGTAGCGCGAGAAGTTGAAGTCGTGCACGTAAAAGCCGTGGATGACGTCCGAGGACGTCAGGTTGAAGTGGACGTTCTCGTTGATCGGCATGACCATCGTGGGGTCTTGGGTCGTCTGGCCGACGACGACGACGTCGTGGCCGGGGTAGAGGAACTTCCAACCCCACTGGAAGGCGTTGACGTCGATGGTGACGCTCGTCTTGGGGAGGGCTTCTTCCTTGTTCTCCACCACCATCGTGGCGGCGAAGAGGCCGAGCACGATCAAGATCGGGATGATGGTGTAGGTCAACTCCAGGGGGATGTGGTACTGGCTCTGCTTGGGGATGTTGTCACCCTTGCGGCGGTAGGCGAAGACCGCCCAGACGATGAGGGCGATGGTGATGGCCCCGACGATGAGCGCAATAAGGGTGAATTGCTGCCAGAGGTTGTAGACCGACTTCGAACTCGTCGTGACGCCGGGGGAGTTCCCCTCGGTCGGGATGCCACAGCCTGCGAGGATCACAGCGCCTAGGGGCAGGAGCGCTACACGTCGCCAACGACGACGGCGCCGCTGGCGGTCTGAGACTCCCTGTGGGGACAGGGCGGGTGGTTCCACGCTGGAAACCTTACTCAACTTTTACCCCGGCTTAACTCGCGCGGGGCACGCTCGCGACGGTGTTCATCGAGCGTTAACCGCGCGAATCAATACTGCTCGCCGGTCGTCTCGCGCTCGGCCCAACGAAAGACGCCGCGCGACATCGTCGAGGTCGCCGCCGTGGCCAACGTAGCGAAGACGCGTTGGCGAACGGCCTGGACGCCCTGGTCGTCGGGTGTCGCGAGCCAGGCCAACTCGGCGAGGTGGCCGGCTACACGTAATGCCTCGTCAGAGCCATCTTCGAGTAACTCCTCGGCGCGGGTGGCGAGCGTCGTCGCTCCACCGGCCAGCTCGGCGAGCTCCGCGGCGAGCACGCGATCGTTCGCGGGCCGCAGGTTCGCCGGGTTGCCGTCCCACCACCCGCCGTAGAGACGCCAGATGTTGCGCACGATGAACTCGGGCTCGTCGTAGAACGGTTGGAGATAGGGACGATCACTCAGATGCATGGGCACGCGCACGCTCGAGATCGTGTCGCTGAGGCGGGCGCCGTCGTTCATCATCGCCAGGGTCTGCTCGACGAGGCTCTCTAAGTATTCGGCCGTCTCACTGAGGGCTTGGTGAATACGGTCGGTCCCAAAGATGGGCAGGCCGTGACCGGGCAGGAGGTACTCCGCCCCCAGGGCGTCCATGCGGCGAAGGGCGTGGGCCCATTCGAGGGGGTAGCGCTGGACTTTCTGCGGGTTCCCGGCGTTGGGACTGTTCCAGATAAAGAGGTCACCCGAGCAGAGCACTCGCGTATCGGGGAACCACGTCACGGTCGCGTCGTCGGTCTCGCCCTTCTCGTGGCGAAGATGGAGCTCGACCTCGCCCACTGACGTGGTGTGTTCGAGGGCGTAGGTCTGGTCAGGGAAGCGGTACTCGGTTGGCCAGATCAAGTTCGCGACGGCGAACTGTCGTCGATTGATGACCTGGTTGTAGCCCGCGGTTTGGATGTAGCGCTCAAAGCGACGCGGCAGGTGCTCGTGCGCGATGACGTGCGGACGACGCCACCCTCGCTCGGTCGCTTCATCATCGAATGGTCCAACGCCGAAGACGTGGTCGATGTGTCCGTGGGAGAAGATCGCGCTGTGCAGTGGCTTCTTGCTCCACGAGCGAATCTCCTTGTGGACGTTCGCGGCGGTGAAGATCGAACCGGTGTCCACCATCACGAGGCCGTCGGCCGTATCGACCGCCGTACAGTTGGCGAAGTTCGCTAAGAAGACGACACCGTCGGTGATCTGCGCGACGGGCAGGCTCGGTCCGAGGGGCTGGGCGTGCTGGGTCGGATCTTCGCCGCGCCAGAGGCGATCGGCGAGTTCAACGATGTCCACTGGGGCTACTTGTCGGCCTCGGGCGTCTTCGTCTCGGTCGTGTCGGACGTCTTCGCGGCGCTCGAGTCCTTACCTTCCTTCAAGCCCTTTTCGAACTCGTTCTTGGCCGAACCCAAATTCTTCGCCAACTTCGGAATAGCCGATCCCCCAAAGATGAGCACCGCCACGACGATGACAACTATCAAGAGATCCGGTCCAAATATCTCGCCTAAGAACACGGTTTTCTCCTTCTCGTGCGTCAATCCCAGCGTACTGCGCCCACCGGGGGTGTGCGGGGCCGCCGCGACATCCTCTCACCAGGCTTGGTACGAATGATGTTCGTAGCCGCAGCGACCCCGGATGTCAGAATTTGTCCGTACTACTTGCCCTGCCAGTTCGGCGCACGCTTCTCGGCGAAGGCGACCGCGCCCTCCATGGCGTCGGCGCTCGCCCCAATTGCCGCGAAGGCCTCGTCACTGGCGCTCCAGGCGTCAGCTTCGGTGAGTTCGCGCGAGCGCTTCATGATGTCCTTTGACGTCCGCACGGCGAGCGGGGCGTTTTGCGCAATGCGTTCGGCGAGGGCGACGGCGACGTCGAGAACCTGGTCGCCCGGTACCACTCGATTCACGAGACCGAGTTCGTAGGCGCGGTCGGCGTCGATGGGATCGGCGGTGAGGGCCATTTCGTAGGCGACGGCCAACGGCACGAGCTTGGGCAGGCGGATCAGCCCACCCGCGCCGGCGACCAGCCCTCGTGAGGCTTCGGGAATGCCGAACTTCGCGTGCTCGGCGGCGACCACCATGTCACAGCTGATCATCATCTCAAATCCTCCGGCCAGCGCTGAGCCGTTGGCGGCGGCGATGAGTGGCTTGGAAAACTCTCGTTTCGTGATGCCACCGAAGCCCTGTTCGGTGATTGGGAACTCTCCCGCGGCGAAGGCTTTGAGGTCCATACCCGCCGAGAACGCCTTGTCACCGGCCGCGGTCAACACCACGACCCAAACATCGTCATCCGCGTCGCACTCGTCGAGCGCCGCACCCAGCGCGATGGCGGTCGCGCGGTTAAGCGCGTTGCGAGCTTCGGGTCGGTTGATGGTGAGCACTTCTACGTGCCCCCGTCGTTCGCGAAGTACTTCGTCAGCCATCAGGTCTCCTCGTGTCAGCCCTCGCGGGAACAGGCAAACGCTAGTGGACTCGGATGTTTGTCACCCGTGAGAAACTGACGCATGACCAACCGGGCTCGCCTTCTCCTCACCGTCGAGGGTTACGCGGTCGAGGGCGGATTCGATCGGGCGGGTGGGCCGATGACCTGTTACGCCCCGACAATCGCCCTGGGTCGACACGGCGGACCCGGGGCCGCCGACGACCTCTGGCACGACTACGAAGAAGTACTCGACCTCGTGCCCGCACTCGGTGTCGATGGGGTGCGACTGACCCTCGAATGGGCGCGCATCGAACCCGTGGCGGGCGTGGTCGATGAGGCGGCGTTGGAGCGTTACGAGTCCGTGCTCGCGCACGCACTCGCGCGTGGTCTCAAGGTGACGGTCGTGCTCGTCGACGCGGTGTGGCCGTCGTGGTTGGGACAAGAAGCGTGGTTGCTGCCGTGGGTGGTGCCGCACGTGTTGACCCACGCTCGTCGCGTCGTCAGCCGATACGCAGATGTCGTGACGGGAGTGGTCGCATTCGCCCAACCGCGAGAGCTGGTGACGAAAGGGTTCTTACGGGCGAACGCGCCGCCGTGGCGAGAGAGTGCCTCGAAGGACGCGGAGTTCGCGCACGCGCAGATCGCGACCATCGAAGGGGCGCTGCGCGACGACGAGATCGTCGGGCCGCGACTCGTCGGCGAGACGACGACCTTCGACCTCGACGTGGCGCCCGAGGTGCTGCGAGCCGCGCGCGACGAGCCAGATGTCGAGGAGATACACCTCCGCTCCCTGCTTCGAGGCAGTGGGCCGACGAGTTGCGCGACGGGACTGTTGGTGCGCGACGACGGTCGCTGGCGCGTCCAGGCGACCGAGGAGTTACTCGCCGCCCTGCGTTGAGTCAGCGTCGGGGTCGTCATGTTGAAGGGACGCCTCGAGCAACGCCTCGCCACGCTTTTTGGCGAAGTGCGCTCCCACGATGAAGGCGATGACGACGACGAGGATCCCGAGGCCCGCCCAGCCGGAGTAGCGCTCGATCGAGTCGAGCGCGTGGCCGGCGAAATACCCGAGCAGCACGTAGGTGACACCCCAGATGAGACCTCCCGCCGCGTTGGCGAAGAAGAAGCGACGATAAGAAAGCGGACTCATGCCCGCGAGCCCCGGGACGATTGCCCGTAAGAACGCAGTGAAGCGACCCACGAAGACGTAGATCGGACCTCGACGGCGCAGCCCGTCGAGCGCGCGTTCGAGTGCGGGGCGCCGCGAGCGCAGGATCGGTAACGCGAAGAGCCGATCACCGTAGCGCGCACCGATCTCGTAGCCGACCGAGTCGCCCGCTATGGCCGCGACGACGACAATGACGCACAAGGTCACGACGTTGACGTGACCACGACTCGCCACCACCCCGGCCACGATGACCGCCGTCTCGCCGGGCAGCACGAAGCCGATGAAGAGCCCGGCTTCGGCGAAGACGAGAAACGCCACGAGTCCGTAGACGAGTCCCGCGGGGAGGTCTTGAATCTTCCCGACGAGAAACGACACGATCGATGCGCTGAGCATCTGTCCATTGTGGTGGATAGACCTTGGTGGTGAGTACGTGCTGGGGGTACGTCGTCGCATCAAACGCGTCTGTCCGCTTATGGGTTGCCCGTCGAGCTTTTCGAGCAGCGCGACGACTTTCGTCGGTCCCTGCCACCGTTCGGAGTTCGAGGTCGGCAACGTCGACGTCATCGTCAGGTCGCCACCGTACGCGCTGACCAGGATTAACGTCGCTGAAGGGACCAACGGTAACCTCTACCTGCAATGAGCGATGAACCTCGTCGGGTGCTCTTCGTTGAGGACGATCACGATCTCGCCGATGCGGTTGCCGGACTTCTAGTGGACGAGGGTTTCGTCGTCGTCCAGCGTCACGACGGCGACAGCGGGCTCGACGAGGCCCTGCACGGCACCTACGACGTCATAGTGCTCGACATCATGTTGCCCAAGCGCAGCGGCTTTCGCGTCTGCCAGGACCTACGAGCCGCGGGCGTGGCGACGCCGTTGTTGATGTTGACCGCCAAAGAGGGCGAGTGGGATGAGATCGAGGGACTCGACGTCGGCGCCGACGATTTCTTGCGCAAGCCCTTCGAGCGACGCGTCCTCATGGCGCGGATACACGCGTTGTTGCGTAGAGGCGAGCGTGGTCGCCCGCAACAACTCAACGTCGGCGACGTCTCCCTCGACCCCGAGAGTCGCCACGTCCTCTCCCACGGTCGTCCCGTCACCTTGACGCCGCGGGAGTTCTCCCTCCTCGAGTGCCTCATGGCGCACGCCAACGCCACCCTCACCAAGGCGGAGATCCTGGCGGCGGTGTGGGGTGAGGACTTCAACGGCGACCAGAACATCGTCGAGGTCTACGTCGGGTACCTGCGCAAGAAGATTGACGTCGCGAACCGGCCGTCGATCATCCGCACCGTGCGCGGGGCCGGTTACAGCGCTCGCGAGGATTAGTGGCGCCCTCGCGTCAACCCTCGATCCGCGCACGCCTCACGATCATCTTCGTCCTGGCGATCGCGGTGATCCTGACCTTCACCGGGATCGCGCTGGTCAGCCTCGTCCACCGTTCATTGTTGACCCAGGCGTCCAATCAGATCGACGCCGTCATGGAACAGACCCAGATGCGCGTCGACGCGATCCCGGCGGCGAGCCGTCATCGCCTCATCCTCTCGACGCGCGGCGACGTCGTGGTGCAAGTCACCAACGCCACGGGCACCGCGGTGTGGGCGGCCAGCTCGGCCATTGAAAACGTGCCGGTCCTCGCGCGGCCCGTCGACGGCGTCGCGACGGGGGGGGTACTCGACATCAAGTTCATCCACGACGCCGCGACCGACGCGACGCTGCCCGAGTTGAGTTCGGGCCAGGTGGCGACCATTACCACCAAGCGCGGACCCGGGTTGATCTTCGGTTTCGTCTACGGCGGGCCGATCGAACACAGCGTGCGGGTGCTGCTGGCGAGTCTGCTGGTCTCCTTCCCGCTGCTCTTGTTGCTCTCGGGCGGACTGATCTGGCTCGGTATCGGGCTGGCGTTGGCGCCGGTCGAGGCGATTCGCCGTCGCGTGGACGCCATCGCCGCGCAGGACCTCACCCAACGCGTCCCGGTCACGGGTGGTGACGACGAGGTCGCGCGCATGGCGCGAACGTTAAATGAGATGCTCGACCGGCTCGAGGCGGCGTCGCGGTTCCAGCAGGAGTTCGTCTCCAACGCCAGCCACGAACTGAGAAGTCCCTTGACCACACTGCTCGCCACCACGGAACGCGCGACTGGTGATCCGGCGAACACCAGTTGGCCCGAGGTGGCCGACGTCGTCATGCGCGAGGGCCGTCGCCTCGAGGGCATCATCGCAGACCTGTTCTGGCTCGCTCGTCACGACGAGGGCCACATCGAATCCGAGCGCGTGGACGTCGATTTCGACGACCTGCTCTACGAGGAGGCGTCGCGCGTGCGCTCCATGAGCGAGCTGTCCGTCGACACCTCGATGGTGCAGCCGACGCGGGTGAGGGGTGACGCGGCGATGTTCACGCGCATGGTTCGCAACGTCGTCGATAATGCGATGCGCTACGCCCAAAGCGAACTGCGTTTCGACTCGCACTTCGACGGCGACGACGCCGTCATCGTGGTGAGCGACGACGGCGACGGCATCGACGTCACCCAGAGCGCGAAGTTCTTCGAGCGATTCTCGCGGGCCGACTCGGCGCGATCTCGTCGTTCGGGCGGCTCGGGGCTCGGACTCGCCATCGTGACCGAGATCGTGTTGCGCCACGGCGGTTCCGCGCGATTCGTGGAGGTTGACGAAGGCTCGCGCATCGAACTGCGCGTGCGACGCGACAGCGTTGGCGACGGACTTGTCGACGGTGCGGAGATCGACGCGGCGACATAGAGTCATTTCATGAACGCTCTCCAACTCTCCGACGTGACCGCCGATCCCATACAGGTGCTGGGCATGAGTTTTTACTTCGACCCGCTAACCAAGGAGCACGGCCGCGAGCACGGGCTCAACGTCTTTGAGTTCTACGGGCTCGGCCGGGGCGGTGTTCTCGGTGACGTCGACACGCAGACGGTGTTTGACGCGTTCACCTTCTTCGACTCCGGGGTGATTGACGCCCTCTGGACGAACGCCAAGACCAAGGCCGACCCCGTCGCGACCGCGAGCGCGCACGTCCAAGCCGCGTACGCCTTCGCCGATCGCACCTTCGGGGGGATTGATCCGGACGTCTTGGCCGCCTTCGCGGCCGCGGCGCGCAAAGTGGCCGACGCCCACACCAGCGCCGAGTGTCCCCTGTTGGAGGGCTACCGGAGGTTTCCCGAGCCGAGCGATCCGGTGCACGCGGCCTACCTCGGGACGATCTTGTTGCGCGAACTGCGCGGTGGGCTCCACATCCACGCCGTGAACGAAGTCGAACTCGATCCCGTGGCGGCCTGCTACCTCCAGGACGCCTCGATCTTCACCCTGCACGGTTACGCCGAGAGCGCCGCGCCGACGGTGACCGCAGAGCTCGAGGCGAAGAAGGTCCGCGCCGAGGAGTTGACCAACGCCATGGTGGCGGCAAGTTTCGACGTGCTCAGTGACCAAGAGCGCGAGGCGTTGGCCGAGGGCACGCGAGCGATGTTCGACGCGCTTCAACACCCGGTACCCGTCACTCGCTAGGACGTGCCCCGCCACTTCACGCCTCACGACACGCGTGAGCGGCTCCTCGTGGCGTTGGCGTTCGCCGCGTTGGTCGAGATCCTTTGGACGATATTTCTCGGTTGGCACCTCCCGTTGCGGTACGAGGCGCACCACTGGGACCTGGCGTGGGTGGGCCTGGACGTTGGGGAGATCATCATGATTCTCGCCACCGCGTGGGCGGCGTGGCGGCGACGGGCGGTCTTCATCGTCTTCTCCTCCGTGCTCGCGGCGTTGTTGCTACTTGACGCGTGGTTCGACGTCACGACGGCGAATCCGAACAACCTCGACGAGAGCGTGTTTTTAGCCGTCGTGTTTGAAGTGCCCATCGCCCTCTTCTTGTTGTACTTCGCCCGTCGCGCGGGGCGGATCTTCTTGCGAGCGCACTTCGACGGCCGTCGCATGGCGTCAGTACCCCTCTCAAAGGTGCCGATGACGCCCCTCGATGACGACCAGTAGCAAAGGACCTCGAATGCGAGTACGTTCGCTGGGGTGACGACCCTGCGCGTGGCGAACGGCGACGTGAGCCTCCACGCGCAAGTTGAAGGTGAAGGACCGGCGGTGTTGTTGCTGCACGGCTGGCCCGACACGTCGGCCCTATGGGATGACGTCGTGCCCGAGTTGGTGGCGGCCGGTTTTCGCGTCGCGGCCGTTGACCTCCGTGGATGTGGTCGCAGCGACAAGCCCGATGAACTCTCGAGTTACGCCATGCACCATCTCGTCGGCGACGTGGCGGCGGTCATCGCGGCCCTCGGCGAGGAGAAGGTCACCGTCGTCGGTCACGACTGGGGGGCGGCCCTCACCTGGGCGGTCGCGATCGGACGACCGGACCTCGTGGAGCGCGCCGTGGTGGTCTCCGTCGGTCATCCGAGTTCGTTTCGCACCGCCGGCATCGCGCAACAGGTGAAGAGTTGGTACACGCTGCTCTTCTCCTACGAGGGCGTCGGCGAGGGGTTCTTACGCAAGAACGACTACGAGGCGATGCGCCACTGGGTCGGCCACCCTCGGGTCGAATCGGTGATCGACGAGCTCGAGCGCGACGGGCAGATGAGCGCGCACCTGAAGTGGTACCGCGCCAACCTGGCGCCCGACGCCTTCATCGTCGAGCCCGCACCGCTCCCGCAGGTGACGGTGCCGATGCTCGGCATCTGGTCGAGCGGCGACTTCGCCTTGACCGAGGTGCAGATGACGAACTCCGCGGCCTACTGCGACGCCGGCTTCACGTATCGGCGCTTCGAAGGTCACGGCCACTGGGTGCCCCTGGAGGCCCCGCGCGAACTCGCCGCGACGATCGTCGAGTTCGCGTCCGCCTGAGGCCGCGGCCATATTCGCACGACTGCTAGAACATGGAAGTGAAAATAGCGCTCTTCAAGGAGTCGCGCCCCGGTGAGACCCGCGTCGCGCTGACCCCCGACGCGGTGAAGGCGCTCGTCGCCGACGGGTGGCGGGTCGAGGTCGAACGCGGCGCGGGCGCCCTCGCGCACTACAGCGACGAGCGCTACGTCGAGGTCGGCGCGAGCGTCGTCGAGGTGGCCGCGGGTGACGTCAACATACGGGTAAACGCGCCCTCCCTCGAGGAGGCCGCCCGGGTCCCGGAGGGTTCACTGCACCTCTCGTTCCTCTCGCCGCTGCTCGCCCTCGATGTCGTCAAGGTCCTCAACGACCGTCGGGTCACGGTGGTCTCCTTCGACCTCTTGCCGCGCATCTCGCGCGCCCAGTACATGGACGCCCTTTCTAGTCAATCCACCGTCTCGGGCTACCGCGCGGCGTTGGCGGGCGCGAGTCACTTCGACCGTTTCTTCCCGCTGCTCACCACGGCCGCGGGCACGATTCGACCGGCGAAGGTCTTGGTCATGGGTGTCGGCGTCGCTGGCCTCCAGGCGATCGCCACCGCGAAGCGCCTCGGCGCGAAGGTGCGCGCCTACGACGTGCGCACCGCCGCCAAGGAAGAGGCCGAATCGGCCGGTGCGGTCTTCGTGCAACTCGGCGTCACCGCTGACGCGTCCGGTGGCTACGCGCGAGAATTGACCGACGACGAGCGCCTCGCCCAACAGGCGGCGCTGCTCAGTGAAGTGGCCAACTCCGACGTCGTGATCACGACCGCGGCGGTACCCGGTCGACGTTCGCCGATCCTGGTCACCACGACCATGGTCGAGGCGATGGGTGAAGGATCACTGATCATCGACATGGCCGCCGACGGCGGGGGGAACTGTGAACTCACGAAAGTGGGCGAGGTCGTCGAGCACCAGGGCGTTCGGGTCGTGGGTATGTCCAATCCGCCGGCCGAGATGGGCACGCACGCGAGCTTCATGTACGCCAACAACGTGTTGAAGCTCCTCGGCCTCTTTGGTGCGAAGGGCGAACTGCACCCGGACTGGAGTGACGAGATCGTCCTCGGCGTGACCGTCGCGAGCGGCGGAGCGGTCCATCACGCGCCCAGCGCCGAGGCGCTCGGTGTCAGCGTCGTCGCGATCACGCCGGACGTGAAGGAGAGCGAATGAACGTCTTGTTGCAGTACGCGACCGTCCTGATCCTGACCGCCTTTGTGGGCACCGAGATCATCGCCAAGGTGCCCAGCATCCTCCACACGCCGCTCATGAGCGGGTCGAACGCCATTCACGGCGTCATCCTCGTCGGCGCGATGCTGGTACTCGGATCGGCGACGACGAACTTAGAAGAAGTGCTGGGATTTCTCGCGGTGATCCTGGCGACGCTCAACGTCGTCGGAGGCTTCGTGGTGACCGACCGCATGCTCGAGATGTTCAAGCCCCGTCAGCCCAAAGCGCCGACGACGAAGTCGGACGGGGACACCCCGTGAGTCGCGAAACGCTCATTGACCTGCTCTACCTCTTCTCGGCGACGACGTTCCTGGTCGCGCTGAAGGGTCTCGGTAGTCCCAAGCACGCGCGAAGGGGGAACTTAATCGCGGCCTTCGGCATGTTGGTGGCGATCGTGGCGACGTTCTTCAAATACGTCGACGGTCACTCGCTCCACCACGTCGGTTTGATCCTCTTGGCGATGTTCATCGGCGCGATCATCGCCGTGCCCACGGCGCGCTTCGTCGAGATGACGGCGATGCCCCAATTAGTCGCCATCTTTAACGGCGTGGGTGGTGGCGCGGCGTCGTTGGTCTCGATTACGGAGTTCGTCCACATCAAGTCATCGCACCCCGCGACCTACGTGACCTTGGAAGTGCTGCTCGGGGTGTTGATCGGCACCGTCTCGTTCGCGGGTTCGGCGATCGCCTTCGCCAAACTCCAAGAGCTCATGACCGGACGGCCCATCACCTACCCGGGCCAACAGATCATCAACGCCGTGTTCGGTCTGATCGCGGTGGCGTTGATCATCACGATCCTGGTCTCGGGCTCGACGCCCCTGCTCTGGACCCTCCTGGCGCTCTCCTTCGTGCTGGGCGTCGCCTTCGTCTTGCCCATCGGTGGAGCGGACGTGCCGGTGTTGATCTCCCTGCTCAACTCCTTCACGGGACTCGCCGTCGCCGCCTCGGGCTTCACGCTGGGCTCGAACCTTTTGATCATCGCGGGCACCCTCGTCGGGGCGTCGGGCATCTTGTTGACGAGGCTCATGAGCAAGGCCATGGGGCGCAGCCTCTCGAACGTGTTGTTCTCCGCCTTCGGATCGGTCATCACGGCCTCGGGAGCCGACGGCGGCGAGGCGCGAAGTGTGCGCTCGGGGACCCCCGAGGACATCGGCGTGCTGCTCAGTTTCGCCAGCAAGGTCGTGCTCATTCCCGGCTACGGGCTCGCGGTCTCCCAGGCTCAGCAGGTGTTGCGCGAACTCGCCGAGCTGCTTGAGGCGAAGGGTGTCGAGGTCTTCTACGCCATCCACCCGGTCGCCGGGCGTATGCCCGGTCACATGAACGTCCTGCTCGCCGAGGCGAACGTGCCCTACGAGGATCTCATCGAGATGGACGAGGCGAACTCCGAGCTCCAGACGGCCGACGTCGCGATGGTCGTGGGGGCGAACGACACCGTGAATCCGGCCGCGACGAACGACCCCTCCTCGCCGATCTACGGCATGCCCATTATCCACGCCGACTTGGCAGAGAACGTCGTGTTCTTAAAGCGCTCCATGCGGCCGGGTTTCGCGGGGATCGACAACGAGTTGCTCTACAACCCCAAGACCATCCTGGTCTTTGGCGACGCGAAGGACACCCTGACCAAACTGGTCGCGGTGGTCAAGTCCTCGTAGCGACTACGACGTCAGCCGGGCCAACTCTTCGAGCTGACCCGGGGTGAGTTCGCGCAGGGAGCTCGCGTTCGCGTGAATCTGTTCGGGCGAACTGGCCCCGGCGATGACCGAGGCGACGGCGGGGTGATTGAGCAACCAGGAGAACGCGAAGCTGAGCAGTGGCGTGTCGGTGCTGTCGGCGTAGGCGAGGAGTGCCGCGACGCGACCCTTCATCTCCTCACTCAACCAGTGTGCGCTTCGTTCGGTGGGCATCGCGGCGAGTCGCGTGCCCGCGGGCGGCGCTTCGCCGGGGCGCACCTTGCCCGTCAACAGTCCATTGGCGAGGGGGTAGAAGGGCAAGAAGCCAATACCGAGTTCACTACAGGTCTCGAGCACGCCGTCTCGTTCGGGACTCCGGTCGAGCAAGGAGAACTGGTTCTGCACCGAGACGAACGACGGACCGCTACCCGCGGCGACCTTGGCCGCTCTGAGTTGCTCGGCGGTGAAGTTCGAACAGCCGATCTCGCGTACTTTGCCGGCGGCGACGAGTTCCGCGAGCGCGCCGAGGGTCTCTTCGATCGGCACCGTGGCGTCGGGGTAGTGCAGTTGGTAGAGGTCGATGTAGTCGGTGTTGAGGCGACGCAGCGAATCCTCGCAGGCCGCGCGCACGTAGGTGGGACTGGCGCCAAAGTGCGTGTCGTCAATGGGCATGCCGAACTTCGTGGCGACGATGACCTCACTGCGTCGAGCACCCAGGGCGACGCCCAAGAAGACCTCGGACTTCGTCGCGCCGTAGATGTCGGCGGTGTCAAAGAAGTTGACGCCCGCCTCCAGCGCCGCGTCGACGACCTTGGTCGAGGCGTCTTGATCGAGCCGACCGCCGAAGTTGTTGCACCCGACGCCGACGACGGAGACTGAGAGGGAACCGAGCGAGCGATGATCCATGGGGAGCCGTCCTTTGCCAGGGTCGAGCATAGGACGGGGCTCGTCGTCGCCGTCGCGAGAGCACCTCTTGTACGATGAGGGGGAGGAGGACGTATGAAAGTCAACGTTGATTTCGACCTGTGCACGTCCAACGCCGTATGCATGGGCATCGCTCCCGAGGTCTTCGAGGTTCGCGACGACGGGTTCCTCTACATCGTGAACGAGAACCCCGGGCCAGAGTTGACTGAGCGCCTGCGTCAGGCCGAGGCGGGCTGTCCCAACGGCGCCATCACACTTGAGGAGTAAAGCGGGCGGACCTCGGGTTCGCATCGCACCCTCGCCCACGGGCATGTTCCACGTCGGGACCGCGCGCACCGCGCTCTTCAATTGGCTGATCGCGCGCCAGAGCCCCGCGGGCGTGTTCATCTTGCGCATCGAGGACACCGACGAGTCGCGCAACAAAGAAGAGTGGGTGGGCGCGATCACTTCTTCGATGGACTGGCTCGGCTTCACCCCGGACGAGGGACCCTTCCGCCAGAGCGAGGCGCGCTCGGCGCACGAGGCGGCGGCGTTCTTGCTGCGCCGAATGGGCTACCTCTACTACTGCGACTGCACGCCCGCGATGGTCGAGGCGCGCAAACGCCCCGGTGCGCCACCGGGGTACGACGGGTTTTGCCGCGACCGCGGACTCGAGCGCGACGTCGACACCGCGCTGCGCTTTCGCACACCGCGCGAGGGCGTGACGGTGGTGCACGACTTGGTGCGCGGCGACGTCGAGTTCGCCAACGACCAGATCGACGACTTCGTCGTCGCGAAGTCCTCGGGCGACGTGCTCTACGCGTTGGCGAACGTGAACGACGACCGACACGACCGCATCACGCACGTGATCAGAGGTGAGGAGCATCTCGCCAACGCGCCCAAGCAGATACTGCTCTGGTCGGCCATGAACGCCGCCGCGCGCGAGGACGTTCCGCTGCCCTTCTACGCCCACCTGCCGCTGCTCGTCAACGAGCAGCGTAAGAAACTCTCCAAGCGCCGCGACGCCGTCGCGACGGAGTTATACCGCGACCAGGGTTTCTTACCCGAGGCTTTCGTGAACTACCTGGCGCTCCTCGGCTGGAGCCCGCGCGGTGATCGTGAGATCGTGCCCCTCGCCACGATGGTCGACGAGTTCCGTTTAGAGGACGTCTCACACTCCCCGGCGTTCTTTGATGTGAAGAAGCTGACCCACATGAACGGTGAGTACCTTCGAAAGCTCGACGTCGATGCGTTCATCGCGGCCAGTGCGCCCTGGGTCGCCCCGTGGACGAGTGCGTGGCACCCGAGTGACCGCGACGCGCCTTGGCGTGAGGACCAGTTCGACGCGGATCTCTTTGCGCGCGTTGCACCGCTGGTCCAAGAACGTGTCGCGACCTTCGGCGAGATCGCGCCAATGGTTGCGTTCTTCTTTCTCGACGAACCTCGCGTTGACGAGGCGGCCTTCGCCAAGGTCATCACCAACGACCCGAACGGACGGCTCCTGCTCAAAGGCGCCCTAGAGCGACTGGGGAGCATCGGCGAGTGGGTGGCCGACTCATTGCACGCGACCGTCGAGGAACTCGGCGAAAGCCTGGGCCTCGCACTGCGCAAGGCGCAGGCGCCGATTCGCTGTGCGGTGACGGGGACGCTGGTCGGGCCCCCGCTCTTCGAGTCGCTCGAACTACTGGGCCAGACCACGACGCTCGAGCGCCTACGGGCCGCCCTCGAGCGACCGGGGTGATCCTCGGACCGCTCAAGATCGTCGCGCGGATCATCGGGCTGTTCCTGGTCGCGATGGTGCTCTACTTCGCCGTCACCTTCATCCAGATCTGGTGGCGCGGGCACGAGCACACGACCCAGAGCGCGCAGGCGATCCTCGTCTTTGGCACCACCGAGGACAACGGGACACCCTCGCCGGAGCTGCGAGCCCGTCTCGACCAGGCACTGGACCTCTTTCGCCACCACCGCGCCCCGTGGATGGTCGTCACCGGCGGTCGCCGCCCCGGCGACGTCTACACCGAAGCGGGCGTGTCGGCCACGTACTTAGAGAACCACGGCGTGCCCAACGACGAGATCATCAAGGGTTCGGGCTCGGACACCTGGGAGAACGTCGAGAGCGTGGTCGCTACCTTGCGGCGCCACCACATCACGACCGTGATCACCGTCACTGACCCGTTTCACGAGTACCGCGCGATGGCCATCGCCTCGGCGCAGGGGCTGACGCCCTTTCCGTCGCCGGTGCGAAACTCGCCGACGATTAAGCACCAACTGTGGCGTTACTACCTGAAAGAGACCCTCGAAGTCGGCGTCGGACGCGTCATCGGGTACGGCCGGTTGAGCTCGTGGACCACCACGCCGCTCACGCTCCACCACTCGTCTGGCAAGTAAGAAGCCACCTCCGGTAAGATTGCCCAGCCCTTCGGGGGTGGTGTAATTGGCAACACAACTGGTTCTGGTCCAGTTATTCAGGGTTCGAGTCCTTGCCCCCGAGCGAATGAGTCATTAGAGATTTTGGCTCGCTCATGGTCCCATCGTCTAGTGGCCTAGGACATCACCCTCTCAAGGTGGAGGCACGGGTTCGAATCCCGTTGGGACTGCGCGATGACCTAGACCCCGTTTGCCGGACCACGCTTGTGTGAGTCAGGTCTGGGTTTGGGTCAATTGTAGATCTTGGAATTCGGTTGGTGTTAGGTAGTCGATCGAGCTGTGTCGTCGCTCTTGATTGTAGAAATGGACGATGTAGTCGGCCATGGCGATGGAGAGCTCGATCTTTGTGCGCCACTTCTGGCGATTAAGCAGCTCGATCTGCATCGAGCCCCAGAACGACTCCATGGGCGCGTTGTCGTAACAGTCGCCAATGGTGCCCATCGAGCCCATGAGTCCGTAGTTGCGGACGTTCTCGGTGAAACCCCAGGACGTGAACTGGCTGCCGTGATCGGAGTGGATGATCGTCGAGGTGCTCGCTCGTCGTGATCCGTTCGCCATCGCGAGGGCGTCGTTCACGAGTGCCGTCTCGCAGCGTCGGTCGATCGCCCAGCCCACAACTTTGCGAGTGAAGAGGTCCAACACGACACAGCAGTACACCTTGCCCTCGCGGGTGGGGTGCTCGGTGATGTCCGTCAACCAGAGCGCGTCGGGGCGATCGGCGGTGAAGTTGCGCTGGACGAGGTCCTCCTCGGTCGCGACGTTCACCTGGTTCTTCTTCTTCCGTTTCGGTCCGGGGAGGCCGTGGATCTTCAGTTCTCCCATGATCGAGCGGATGAGCTTGCCATTCACGATCATGTCGTGCTCGATGCGCAAGGTGGCCCTGATCCGGAGCATGCCGTAGGTGCCGCGGGAGCGCTCGTGGATGTCCGCGACGAGGTCCGAGAGGAGCACTCGACGGATCTCGCGATCACTGGGCACGTGGTATTTGTATTCGTAGTAGACGCTGCGCGAAACGTTCACGACCTCACAGGCCGCTCGCTCGCTGTAGCCCAGGTTGCTTAACGCCTCGGCAACCTGGCACCGTCTTTTGGGCTGATCGGTTCCTCGCCGTTGAAGATGGCGGCGGCCGCGCGCACGAGGGCGAGCTCGGTCTCGAGCTCTTCGATGGTGCGCTGGGCTTGAGCCAACTCATCGACTTCCAGGCTCTTCACACCCGGCGCTAAGCCGGCGTCGATGAAGGCTTGCTTCTTCCATCGAAAGAGCGTGCCCTGTGACAGGCCCGTCTCTCGTGCGAGTCCGACCACGGACGCACCGGCCAGCAAACGCTTGCAGACGTCTCGTCGAAGCTCTATGGGATAACGCTTGGGCATCTCTACCTCCAGGTAGATAACGACCAAACTCTCATAACCGTGGACCGCTTTTAGGGGTATAGGTCATTTGTGATGTTGCGCGACATCGTGGAAAAACGAACCCCTGAGACCAGTTCTTGTCCGGCTGGCGCGCCATCGTCTGGTGAATCTTGTCCGGATCAACTACATTCCGCCCCGGGATCGTCGGCGCCCTGCAGGTAGCGTGGTTGTCAGTTCTACGAACGTACCGAGAAACGCGCCATGTCCCCACCATCTCTTACCGAGCGAACGCTCGCACGCTGGCGCATAGACGGGAAACCCTCGATGGAGCAGCCTTCGGGTAAGCGACTTCTGGTCGTCACCTTGCTTGCCGCACTGTGTTCACTCGGCGCGAACGCCC
>Ga0302151_10000056_pt1 | contig 63474 bp, 57 predicted proteins | sample I_Bog_N1_3_FD_192428 | JGI IMG/M metagenome (GOLD analysis project Ga0302151, IMG submission 192428) | Peat permafrost microbial communities from Stordalen Mire near Abisko, Sweden - I_Bog_N1_3 | ecosystem: Environmental > Terrestrial > Soil > Wetlands > Peat | place: Sweden: Abisko, Stordalen...
GACGTTCGGCGTGGAGGACTCGACGCAGCTGCGCCAGATCTCGCGCCTGGCCGAGATCGGCGCCAAGTTCGATCTCATGAACAAGAGCCTGTTCCTGTCGACGGCCGCTTTCAAGCAGGGACGCACTGAACCGAGCGGCCCCGGAGGCACGGCCAAGACGGCCGCGCACATCAGTGGCATCGAAGCCGAGCTGAACTACCAGCCGAGTCCGCGCTTCTTCCTGACGGCGAGCTATTCCTACCTGCGCACCATTCTCGACCAGGCGAAGGGCTTCTACGACTATCCCGCGCAAGTGGGCGCGAACGTGGACGGGGCCGGCAACGAGATCACCTGGGTGGCCGGCCAGAAATTCAAGGATCCGGGCGTGCCTTCGAACCTGTTCAACGTCCTCGCCAACTACAAGTTCGAAGACGGGCTGGGCGTGCAGGCCAACATGCAGGTGACCAGCCGCGTGGAGACCACCACGTCGGGCTGGATCGACCTGAACAACTCGGCAGACGTGCCCGCATCCATCGTTGCCAATGGCGGCTACTACAAGTCGCCGACGATCCCGCGCCAGTACACGTTGAACACCTCGGCCTTCTACGACTTCCGTCGGTTCGAGGTCAAGGCATCGGTCTACAACGTCACCAACCGGCGCAACCTGACCAACGATGCGCCCTACTACGGCAACGACTTCATCACGGTCAATCCCCCGCGTAGCCTCGAAGTCAGCCTGAAGGCCAAGTTCTGATGAAGTTTCGTTTCGCGAGCGCCTGGCTCGCCGTGGTACTGACCCTGGGCGGCACCGGTGCCGCCACGGCGCAGTCCGCCGCGGCCGCGGCGCCCCTGGAGGTACGCGTGGTGGTGGTCACCACGTTCGAGGTCGGCGCCGACACCGGTGACGGCGCAGGTGAACTGCAGAACTGGGTGGAGCGTTATCCGCTCGCCGAGACGATTGCCTTCCCTCAGGGTTTCCATCCGCTCCGCTACGACCCCAAGGACCATGTCCTGGCGATCGTCACAGGCGTCGGCAAGGCCCATGCCGCGGCCTCGATCATGGCCCTGGGGATGGACCCGAGATTCGACCTGACTCGCTCCTATTGGATCCTGGCCGGCATCGGAGGAATCGACCCGGCCATCGGCTCGGTCGGCTCTGCCGCCTGGGCCAATCACGTGGTCGACGGCGACCTCGCCTACGAGATCGACGCACGCGACATGCCGCGCGGCTGGTCGACAGGCATCGTGCCCTACGACCGCGCGGTCCCGTTCGGATCGCCGACGCCGCCTGCCGTCTCGAGCAACGGGGTCCAGGTCTTCACCTTGAACGCCGCGCTGACGCGCTGGGCCTTCGAGCTGACGGCAGGAGTGCACCTGCCCGACGACGCCAGGCTGCGGGTCGCCCGAGCCGGCTATGCCGATGCGCCGGCCGCTCGACGCCCCCCATTCGTCCTCATCGGCGACACGCTGACGGCCGACCGCTTCTGGATCGGCGCGTCCATGACCCGCTGGGCCGAGCAATGGGTGTCCTATTGGACCAGGGGCACGGGCCGCCTGGCCACTTCAGCGGAAGAGGACGCCAGTTACCTGCAGGCGCTTGCCATGCTGGCCCAGGCCGGCAAGGTCGACGCTGCGCGGGCGCTCGACTTGCGCAGCGCCAGCGACTTCACCAGGCCCCCTCGAGGCGGGAGCGCCAACCTGCTGCTCAAGAGTGAGGCCACGGGCAACTACGCCGGCTACGATGAGGCGATCGAGGCGGCCTACCTGGTCGGCAGTCCCGTTGTACGGGAATTGGCCGAGCATTGGGACCGCCATGCCGGCACGGTGCCCACGCCGGCAGACACGAAGGATCACTGAAGGCCGTCGGGCCATGGCTGTCAGTCGTGCCCACTCGAGGCGACATGTCTTGACGGGATCGGCTGATTGACCGCCGCCTGCTCCATCGATGGCGACCGGGCATCCGTCAAAGTGCGCAACCCCACAGGAGTCATTGACGAACAGCCGCTTGTGGCCGCAAGTTGCCCGACAGCTCGCTTCTCGGAGACCGAATCCCAGGTCAGGCCAGCGCCAGGCAGCCTCTCACAGAACCGCCGTGGGACTGACAAGGCGCGACCCTCTCGGCGAATTCTGATCCGTCGAATTCGGCACCACGGAAACGTCTTTCCTTGCAGCTTCAATGCCGCCCGAGTGGTTCGTCGTTCGGCCGGGGATAGATTGCCACGGACCGTCCCGGGGTGGCGGCGATCAGCTGCAACATCCAGTCGGCACGAGGCAGGGAACCCGGCAGGAACCGCTCGATTGCCTCGCCGGCGGCCTCCCAGCCGGGCGAGGCGTCGCTGATCTCGAACACCCGATCGCCGGGGCCGAGAATCCCCAGGCAAAGGCATTCGCCGACATAGGCATCGCGCTTGTACGCCTCCATGCGCCGCACCTCGGTCCACACCAGGAGATGATCGCCGATTCGCAGGCCTGCGGCATCGGCCGCGAGCGTCGGCGGGCCGGGGCGCCGTCCCTGGAGCCTCGCGGTCAGGCGTTCGAAATAACTGGAGATCATTCCCATCGGAATGTCGTCACGAAGTCGTACACCGCTTCACCCGCCTTCTTTCCCGCTTCGCGGCTCAGCCAGCCGACGCCGATTCCGCCCAGGATGCCGCCGACAAGGCACAAGCCGCCTTCGGTCACCTCCCCGACGACCGGCACCACCAGACTCGGCGAGCCCAGTGTCGCCAGGGTAGCGCAGCCCGCCCAGGCGCCGCCAGCGCCACCCGCCACGCCCGCGCCCAGACCCGTGTATTCTCGCGCCGCCGTCCGGCCACGTTGTTCCGGAGGCGCCTTCATCACGACGACGGTCGTGATCGTGATGTCGAGCACGATGAGGGCCGGCCCCGCCACACGGAAGACCATGCTAAGTCGGTTGACGGAAGCGCGCGACTTGCCAACGCTTTCGAGCACCGCTTCGATGTTGCCCTTCCTGGTCAGCAACTCGCCCGGTTGCGGCAACCTGGAGCTGGACTTCAGGATCTCCGAGTACGCCTTGCCGAAGGGGCTCAAGGGCCTGCGGAACTCGATGACGAGGTCATTGCGCGCCTTCACCAGCGCATCGAACTCCGCGCGGGAGATGTTGCCGCGCTTGAGCAACTCGTTCGCCTGCGCCTGCAAGACCTTGTCCGCGCTGCCGTAGGCCGCGCGCCAGAAGGCGTCCCAGGTCATCGGTGCGGCCATGTTGTTGGCGACCTGGACGGTATCCTGGAACGCAGGGCTCAGAAGCACTTGCTCAGGACCATTTGCCCGGACCGGCACCAGCCCGGTAGGCCCCGGCCTCGGTGACTGCGCGCGAATCAGCGTTCCGTCGTCCAGGTCGTACGACGGATACGGATCTCCCACAACACCAGGGACGCGTGCGTTGGCCATCTGCGAATGGTTCCCGGTTGACTGCTTCCAGTCGAAGCCGGTAGCCACCATAGGTTCGTCGCGCCCGAACGTCAACATCCCATCCGTCCGGCTCATGGTCGCTGCAACTGACACCCTGGAGCCGCCGTTGGCGAACGGCAGGTCCTGGCCGGCTGCTGCGCTTCAACGGCCAGCCTGATCGTGACGCTGCGAAGCCGACGGCGACGGGCCTGACTCAGTCGTGGCCGGTGTAGAACTCGCTGGCGATCTTCCACTTTCCCCCCACCTTCAGCAGTTGCAGAGTCTTCCAGCCCCAGCTCTTCCCTTCGGACGAGGAGTTCACGAAGACGAGCGACACCGCGGCCAACGGGCCATCCTGGGTGATGTGCACGTCCTGGAACTCCTGCGTGAACGGCGGCCCGTCGAAGACGCCGCGTCGAAAGGACTCGTAGTGATTCGTGCCGCCCGCGGCGCCATCGCTCTTGACAGCCGAATTGGCGTCCGAGAATGCGATCTCCTTGTTGAGGAGAAGCGTCTCGAACAGCGCCTGGTCCTTCGTGGATACGGCTCGCGTGTAGGTATCCAGCAAGGCCTCCACCGATTGCCGATCCGCGCCCGTGCTCTCGAAGCTCGGGGAGATCGACGTCCGCGTCGTTTGCGCCTTGCATGTCGGCGTGAGGGCGAGCACAAGCGCGATCGCCAGGACCTTCATGGGGGTCATCGGTGGACTTCCATCGTCTGGATATGAATCGAATGTATCGCGGCTCGCGTAGGGGTATTCAGCTCGAACCGCGCAGCCGGTTATAGGCTGTCCCGGCAAGCCAAAGAACGCGCGTGCGATGAGGCGCGGTTTGGCAGGAGCGAAATGCAACCCGCGAAGGAAAGCCATGGCCCGTCAGATCATCTTCTCGGCGAAAGCCGCCAAGCCGCCCGCGACATACAGCCAGGCGGTCAGGGCAGCCGGACTCGTCTTCGTGTCGGGAACTTCCCCTGCCGACCCGGCCACGGGCGTTTTCGTGGGATCCAGCATCCAGGAGCAGACCCGGCAGTGTCTGAGGAACATCGAAGCGATTCTCGAGGCGGCGGGCAGCTCGCTGGACAAGCTTGTCAGTGTCACCGTCATTCTTGCCGAGGAAGACGACTTCGCCGGCATGAACGAGGAATGGCTGAAATGGTTTCCCGTCGATCCTCCCGCCCGGCAGGGCGCGAAGCTGCCAGTGCGAGTCCCTGGCCTCAGGATCTCGATTGCGGCGGTCGCCGAGGCCTGAGCCATGCATGACGAAGCCCTGGGGTGGTCAGCCGCCAGCGACTTCGTGTGGCGGGACGACGTGGCGCAAGATCCAATCCGCCATATACGCCTGCACCGACGGATATTCGTAGATCGAATGCCGAAGCGTGCCACCCTTCCTCAAGGCCGCAAGATCACCAGACGATGGAAAGACCATCCGCAGCGTTGACGGCGCACCGAGCGCGTCTTCGGACCGAGGCAGCGGCTCGGCAAACACTCTTACGATGCCAGGCGCCTCGAGGGCTTCGGGCCCACAGGCCAAGGCAATCAGCAACGTTGCCCCGAACTTCAGGATCAACGAGACGATCAGCCCGACCATCGGCACGACGACGGGCACCGACCAGCTGAGTGCGACAGCAGTCTTCCAGAACCCGTTGCCCGGCCAGACGAGCGCACACCAGGTGGAAATCACCATCGCCGCACCCAGTACGGCATAGATCCACCCGGGCACGGAACGCAGCGCCTTGATCCCGACGGCGCCCAAGGATTCGCTCAGGAATACCGCACCGCTCGCGGCAGAGATGGCCAAGCTCGCTTCGTCGGCGGGCGCGCGAATCGCCAACAGAGGAGTTTTCAGCGGGGGCGGGAGATCGTCCTCGGCGGCCCCGTCGTTGAACCCGAGGAAGCGCACCGAATGCATGATCGCCATCCGAGACGCGAGGAACAAGGCGACAACGAACGCCCCCACTGCGCACGACATCAGGCCGCCAAGAGAAACCGGCCTGACCCACCAATACACCGGAACAACCGTCAATGGAATCGCGGCGCTCAGCCCTCCAGCGAGGGCCAGGAAACGTTGAAATCTCGCGAGGATCCACGGCATCGCTCCCACGACGGTAGTCGCCGCGCTCAGCCAGTACCTTCCATCCGCGAGCCAGCAGAACGCCAGCGTCAGCGCGAAGAAGAGGGCGAACGCATGCGCATGGATTCCGGTGATCGAGTCAAACGACACCTCGCCTTGTTCCTCCCACTTGCGAACCCGTTGCACGAACGGCGTCCCCAGCGTCAGCAGACCCGAAAAGTTCTCCGCCAGCGGCCCGAGGCTGCGCAGGGCATCGGCCGCAACGTTTCCACCGTGACTGTGCGCGATGACGACATGTCGATCGAATGTCGTCTGCTTGTCGAGCAGGACGCCTTTGAAGTAGTCCCGCAGTTGCGCAGTCGCCGTGGCCCGCGCTGCAAAGGAGTTCGTTCCGGACCAGTTTGGCGTCCTTGCAAAGCGGACTTTCTGCCACAGGGCAGCGTCGCCGCATTTTCGCAAGGCCAACTCCAACGAACCACCCGGCTCCGACCATGTGGGGCGGACCTTCGACTCTTCCGGGTTGGCCCAGGTCCCATGGATCACGTGAACCCACAAGACGGGTGCGACGCCATCCGGGTGCTTGCCTTTTGCGATTTCGCGAAAGAACTCCAGATTCAGTTTCGCGAGTTCATCGATGCCGTCTTCGAGGATGCGCAGCTCGTCACGATCGTCGGTCATGGCCAATACCCTGGTGCGATCACGATGGTCCGTGAGTTCAGACGATGCGCCGCACGCCGGGAAAGCGCACGAGCAAACCGGCGAGCAGGTAGCACGCGAAGCAGGTCATCGAGCCCGTGACTGCGAATTTCACGAGCTGCGGCGCCTCCACCTGGCGCCATGCCAGCGCGATGGCGACGAGTATTGGCGGATGGATGATGTAGATGGCATAGGCCCGCCGTCCGAGTCGTTGCCGAATGGGGCCGAACAGGCGCGTACCGTTCGTGAAGCGGTGCAGCAGCACCAGGATGACGCCCCAGGCCACCAACGGTTCCCAGAACGCATAGATCACGCCGAGCGGCCTGCCGGCGAGGATCGGCGCGGCCTTGGCGATGAAGTACGCGGCCGGCAACAGAGGAAATGCGAGCGTCGCGACGCGTTTCCAGACGCGCGCCTGCGAAGAGGGCACCTGTTCAAGCCAGCGCGGACCGGCAGCAATGCATCCGAACGCGAACAACACCACATAACTCGCGAAATAGCCGAGTTGCAGGCCCCATGCGTTGACGCCGACCGGCCAGAACTGACGCAGCACGACGGCCGCGAGCCCGGTCAGCGCCGCAGCGAGCGCAAGCGTCGTGTTCGATGGCCACGGCAGAGGCGCCTCGGCCGGGGCTTCGGGGCGCTTGCGCAGACCTGCAGATGTGCGCACGCAGACGACCGCGGCGGCCGCGAAAATCAACAGCGCCTGTGCAAACCAGAGCGGCCCATTCTCGAAAATGTGGCGATGCCAGAGCCGGACCAAGGTGGCGCCGAAGGGCTGATCTCGGGACGTCGCTGCCAATGCAATCGTCACGGGCCCCAGAAACCCCGCAAAAAAGAGCAAAGGGAGGCCCAGACGCAGGCCGCGGTCGGCAAGATAGTGCCATGAGCCCTTGCGAGCGATGGCCGAGGGCGTGAAGTACCCCGCAATGAGAAAGAACAAGCCCATGAAGTAGGCTTGGTTCGTTGTGCAGAACAGTACCAGCAGCGTGCCCGGGAGCGAGGCCGCGGGCTTCACTTCATGGTAGTACCACCCGCCAATTGCCCCGTAGGTGATGGCGGTATGGTGAAACAACACCAGCAGCGTCATGTAGCCGCGCAGCACGTCGAAGCCGGCGTTGCGCGCGTTGGGGGTGGCAGTGGAGACCGGAAGGAGGGGCATCGTGTTCAAGAGCCGCTCAGCGTAGCTTCGCGAAGGCAACGATGGACCCCTCTTGTTGGGGAGTTCACGTTCTGCGACTGAAGCTGCCAGAATTCACCGCCCCGGCTCACGCCGCGCTTGCGAACGCCTCGTCCATCATCGCCTGAGTCCCACGCGAGAACTCCAGGGGACACGGGTAGGCTTCTCCCGCAGTCAGCGCGCGGTTGAACGCCGCCGCCTGCAACTCGTAGTGGTTCACGGCCGGCCACCGCTCGATGTTGGTTTCCATGCCTCGGTGCAGTTCCAGCCGTGCCTCGCCGAAGACCCGTGCGTTGAACGGCACCGGCAGGCGCAGCACGCCGGCGTCGCCGTGGAAGGTGACCTCCTGGCGCGGATGCATGCGTATCGAGGTGAAGCTGCTGTAGTCGGCGCCGCCGAACTTCGCGCTGATCGTGGCGTAGGCGTCGATCCCATCGTCCCACTGGATGCGCGCCCTGACATCGGTGGCCTCCAGCCCGGTGGCGAAGCGCGCGCCGCCCATGACGTAGACGCCGATGTCGCGCAGGCCGCCGCCGCCCATGTCGGCGCGGTTGCGGATGTTGGCAGGGTCCCGGTTGTTGAACGAGAACGCCGCGTCGATGCGCCACAGCCGCCCCACCGCCCCGTCGGCCAGCAACTGGCGAGCGCGCTGCCATTGCGGGTGGTGGACGATCATGAAGGCTTCGGCTGCCAGCACCCCCGCGGCGTCGCGTGCGGCGATCAACGGGTCGAAGTCCGCCGCTTGCATGGCCATCGGCTTTTCGCACAGCACATGCTTGCCCGCCTTCATGGCCTTCAGGCTCCATTCCACGTGGAGCGCGTTGGGCAGCGGGATGTAGACGGCGTCGATGCCCGGGTCGGCGAGGAGGGCATCGAAGCTGTCGTGCACCCGCAACCCCGGGGCGAAGACGCGGAACGGTTCAGCCTTGGCCGGATCCGAAGTCGCCAGCGCCGCGACGTGCCCGCCCGGCGCCAGCGTCAGCGCAGGCCCCATGAACTCGCGCGCGAACTTTGCGGCTCCCAGGATTCCCCAACGAACTTCCGTCATGGCGCGTATCTCTGCGAATGGCAACGGGCGTGAGCATACTCGTCATGCGATGCACGAACGGCTGGAGCCGGCCGAACCGGGCGCCGGGTCAAGTACCTGCGCCGCGCGCACCGACAGGGTTCGCCTGCTCACCAGCGGTGGTGCACCTCGTCGCGTGCGAAGCGAGCGTAGATGTCGGTGACCGCTGCCATGGCGTCGGCCGACAGGGCAGGCAGGTCGGCCGCGGGCATGTTCTCTTCCACCTGCGCTGGCCGTCGGCCGCCCGGGATGGCGCACGTGACGGCCTCGTGCATCAAGATCCAGCGCAGAGCGAACTGGGACATGGTCTGCGTTGGCGGAACCCACGCCCGGAGTTCATCCACGGCTGCAAGTCCGGTGGCGTAGTCCAGCCCTGAAAACGTCTCGCCCTTGTCGAACGCCGCGCCATCGCGATTGAAATTGCGGTGGTCATCCGCCGCGAACGCGGTCTCCGCCACCAGGCGCCCGGTGAGCATGCCCGACGACAGCGGCAACCGCGCAAGAACACCCACGCGGCGCGACAGCGTCTCCCGAAACAGCAACTCTGCAGGGCGCTGGCGGAAGAGGTTGTAGACAATCTGCACCGACTGCACGCCGGGATACTCGATCGCCTTCAGAGCCTCCTCGACCTTCTCGACGCTGACGCCGTAGTGGCGGAGCTTGCCCGAGTTCACCAGGTCATCGAGGATGCCGAAGACCTCGGGCATGTAGAACACCTGCGAGGGTGGGCAATGCAACTGCAGAAGGTCTATCGCCTCGACGTTCAGGTTGGCGAGACTGCGCTCGACGAACGCGGTCAGGTTGGTCCGGTTGTAGCCGTCTGCGACGTGCGGCGCGAGCCGCCGGCCCGCCTTGGTCGCCACGTAGAAAGGCTCGCTGCGCTCGGTCCGCAGCCGGGCGATCAGTCGTTCGCTGCGGCCGTCGCCGTAGACGTCCGCGGTGTCGAAGAAGTTGACGCCCAGGTCGAGCGCACGGTGCAGGGTCGCCATGGCGTCGGCGTCATCGGTCTGGCCCCATGAGCCCCCGATCGCCCAGGCGCCGAAGCTGACGGTGGAAACCTTCCACCCGGTACGGCCGAGTTCACGATATTGCATTTGTCTTCCAGACGCTGTTGGCGACTCGCAATATAGCCGCTCGTCGAGCGCGCCGGCGCAGGTCTGGAAGGCCTGGTCGTGGATGCTGATCAATCCGGTCGCTCGAACCCGATCTGGCCAAGTGCGTCGGCCACCAGTTCAAGCCGCAGAACCGGGCTGTCGAGCGACATGAAACGCTGCTTCAATTCCGGTTCCAGTGGCAACAGCTCACACCAGCGGTTGGCAAGCCAGCCGCAGTCATCCCAACGGTAGGGCTTGAGCAGCGGCAGCGCGGAGGCATCGGCGCCGCTTTGCGCGATGCGCAGTTCGATGTCGCGGACCACCGCCTGCAGGGCCGTGCGTGTGTAGCTCAGGTCTTCGGGCACGGGCACGTCGGCGTCGTCGGCGAGCAACTCCACGTCGGCGACCCACAGCCCGTGCTTGAGCTGCTCACTGCGGGCAACGCGGAAACGCTGCGAGCCGACGCACGAGATCATCATCAATCCCGGCTGCGGGCGCTCGAAGTTCGTGATGCGCGCGAGCGTACCGAAGGGAAGGAACGCTTCGTGCGCGAAGCCATCGCCAGCGGGCTGGCCGCCGGTCGTCCCGCTCGCTCGACGGCGGGTGTCGCTCCCTTCGCTCAGGCAGACCACGCCGAACGGTTGGCCGGCCTTGTGGCGGGTGCCGATCATGTCGAGGTAACGCACCTCGAAGATGCGCAGTGGCAGCGAGCCGCCGGGGAACAGGGTGGTGTGCAACGGAAACAGCGGCAACGCTGTCAGCATCGTGGGACTCGTGCTCATCGCCAGATGCTAAATCAAGGCTCGGAGTTCGACGAGGCGGCAGGCGGAAGTCCGAGCCGGGGCGTGTCGGCGCGCCGCCCATTCGACGTCGGCGTTCGACTGCTTCGCGAGCACCAAGGGCATCGCCACCGCGACGGAGACGGCCTGCGTCAGGAAGTAGCCGCTCGCCGGCGACCGGCTGTTCTTCGTCTCAGGTTCGCGACCGAAGCGAGATCGTGACCCACCCGGGTGGAACGGCCTGTTCCGCCTCATCTTGCCGAGCCGCGTCCGAGGCCAGCATTCTCGCCAACTCGTCGAACGGCGCATGCGCGGACTCGTTCCCATCGCCGTGGACCAGCCGTGGCGGATGCTGCAACCGCCACTCCTGCCGCGCGGGGTCGGCATCGGCGGGCTCGACGAGCCAGTGGATGATCGTCGGCCGTCCTTCCCGGTGCATGGCCAGTTCGCGAGCGATGTGGCCCAACGCGACCGGCTGGCGCGCGCTCGTGTTCGACAGTTCCATCACCTGCGCGCCCGTGCTGCGGCGGTAGACGCCCGAAGGAGGGGATTCGACATCGCGTTCCCAGCAGTAGGCTGCGGAAACCGTCTCGCCCGGCCCCGCGGCCTTGGCGGACAACAGCTTGACCGCGATCATCAGTTCGTCGAGGGGCGTCTGCACTGCGGCTATCCGCGGCGGACGCGCTCGCGTGCGATAGAAGATGATCTGGACGCCCTCGGGCACGACGAACGACTCCTCGCGACGCTTGCAACCGACTCCGGTGACGATGTAACTTTTTGTCATTGCCGGCATTGTTGACGATCTCGGCGCGGTCGCACGGTCGCTTTGCAAAGCCCGACTGGCGAAACCAGCTCAAGCCTTCGGACGCAGCTACAGCCCCGGCGTCTCCCTGCGCCAGCTGTCCATCAGCACGCGGCAATGCTCGAGCGCCGCCTGCTTGATCATCGCCACCTGTTTCGGCCCCATCTGCTCCCAGCCCAGCTTGGAGATGAGCGAGCGGCGGCCGAGCGAGAACACCATCACCTGGCCGAACATCATCATGATGCGCATGCGCAGGATCGGGTCGTCCGCGGCCCTGCCGCAATACCTGGCGACCAGCAGGCCTGCCAGCTCGCCCACCTTGGGGCGCAGGCCGCGATCGAGCAGCTCGAACAGCACGCCGGGACCGTGTCCCACCTGCTCGTGCAGCACGAACAGGCGACGGTACTCCGCGTCGTCGGGCAGCAGCTGGTAGTTGGCGAGCGCGCCCAGCAGCTCGCCGAAGGCGTCGAACACCTGGTCGGCGCCTGCGGCCGCGTCGTCCATCGTCGCCTGCGCGCGCGCCACCACGGGCTCGAACTGCGCCGCCCAGCCTTGCGCGATGTCCTCCGCGCAGGCGCGATAGACGCCTTCCTTGTTGTCGAAGTAGTACTGCAGGGCCGGGGCGTTGACGCCGGCGGCGGCGGCGATGTCGCGCGTCGATGCGCCTTCGTAGCCGCGTTCCCCGAACAGGCGCAGCGCCACGTCGATGATGCGCCGACGCGTCTCCTCGCCGCGCGCGTAGCCGCCGTCGGCGCGATGTCGGGGTGGGTGCGAGGCGCGTTCTGTCATGACTCAGCGGCTGCCGGACGGAAGTCGGGCAGTCCTTGAAAATATACCAGTTGACAGAATTGTTCCGTTCGTAAAAAATTACCGATCGGAACAATTCTAACCCGGGACTCCGGCCAACTCATGTCTTCTTCGTCTCCCGCCGGTCCGGCCGCGCCTGTGCCCGCTCCCACGGCCTCGCGGCGCCGTCCGCTGCTGCTCGCCCTGGCCGTCGTGGCGGTCGTCGCCGGGGTGGCCTATGGCCTGCACTGGTGGACCGTCGGGCGCTTCATCGAAAGCACGGACGACGCCTACCTGAAGGCGGACGGCGTCACCGTGGCGCCCAAGGTCGGGGGCTACGTGACCGATGTCTATGTCGTGGCGAACCAGCGCGTGAAGCGCGGCGATCCGCTCGTGCGCCTGGACCAGCGCCAGTACCAGGCCGCGCTCGACCAGTCCCAGGCCGCCATCGATGGCCGCCTCGCCGACATCGAGCGCGTGCAGGCCGACACGCTGCAGCAGCAGGCGCAGCTGGCCCAGGCGCGCGCGCAAGCGGACCTGTCCAGGATCAACCTCGCGCACGCCCGCGACGCGTACGTGCGCTATGAACCCCTGGCCGTCACCGGCGCCACCACCGACGAACACCTGAGCGACCTGCGCACGTCGCGCGACCAGGCCGCGGCGAACCTCGCCGCGAGCCAGGCCGCCGTGGACGCGGTGCAGGGGCAGCTGAAGGCCAGCCAGGCGCAGGCGGCGCAGTCGCGCGCGCAGGTCAAGGCCGCCGAGGCCACGCTGCGCCAGAACCACCTCGACGTCAACGACACCGTGGTGCGCGCGGCCATCGACGGCCGGGTGGGCGACAGCACGGTGCAGGTCGGCCAGCTGGTGCAGCCGGGAACGCGCCTCATGACGGTGGTGCCGACGCAGGACATCTACCTGGTGGCCAACTTCAAGGAGACGCAGATCGCACGCATGCGTGCAGGCCAGCCCGCGGCGCTGCACGTGGACGCGCTCCCCGACGCCGACCTGCAGGGCAGCGTCGACAGCTTCTCGCCGGGCACGGGCGCCCAGTTCGCGCTGTTGCCCTCCGAGAACGCCACCGGCAACTTCACGAAGATCGTGCAGCGCGTGCCCGTGCGCATCCGCGTGCAGGCCGATGTGGCGCTGCGCGAGCGGCTGCTGCCCGGTCTCTCGGTGACGGTCGAAGTCGACACGCGGGGCGATGGCCGTGTCGTGGCGCCGGCCTCCGCGCCGGATGCCCGCCATGGCTGACGCGGCCGCGCCGGTGCACGCCCCGGCCGCCGAGGCCGACGCGAACGCCGCGGTCTGGATCGCCGTGGCCGCGGGCGCGCTCGGCGCGCTGATGGCCACGCTGGACATCTCGATCACCAACTCCGCGCTGCCGCAGATCCAGGGCGCCGTCGGCGCCAACGGCACCGAGGGCACGTGGATCTCCACCGGCTACCTGATGTCGGAGATCGTGATGATCCCGCTCGCCGCGTGGCTCACGCGCGTGTTCGGGCTGCGCAACTTCCTGGTCGCCAACGCGGCGCTGTTCACGGCCTTCTCGGTGTTGTGCGGGCTGTCGCAGAGCCTGGCGGTGCTGGTGCTGGCGCGCATCGGGCAGGGCTTCACCGGCGGGGCGATGATCCCCACGGCGCAGACCATCATCCGCACGCGCCTGCCGCGCCACCAGCTGCCGATCGGCATGACGCTGTTCGGGCTCATCGTGCTGCTCGGCCCGCTGCTGGGTCCGGTGGTGGGCGGGTGGCTGACCGAGAACGCCAGCTGGCGCTGGTGCTTCTTCATCAACGTGCCGGTCTGCGCGATGCTGCTCACGCTGCTGCTGCTGGGGCTGCCGCGCGAGCGCGTGCACCTGGGCGAGCTGGCGGGCGCCGACTGGCTGGGCATCTCGGGCCTCGCGATGGGGCTGTCGACGCTCACCGTGGTGCTGGAGGAAGGGCAGCGCGAGCGCTGGTTCGAGTCCGGCATGATCGTCACCCTGAGCATCGTCTCGGCCATCGGCATGGCCCTGGTGGCCTTGTCGCAGCGCGTGGCGGCCAAGCCCATCCTGCGCCTCAGCCTGCTGCGCAACAAGAGCTACGCGAGCGTGATCTTCATCGTGTTCACGGTGGGCGCGGGCCTGTACGGCGTGGCGTATCTCGTGCCGCAGTTCCTGTCGCTGATCTCGGGCTACAACGCGGAGCAGTCGGGTTCGATCATGCTGCTGTCCGGCGTGCCGGCCTTCCTCATGATGCCCGTGCTGCCGCGCCTGCTCGGGCGTGTCGACTTCCGCGTCCTCGTGATCCTGGGCCTGCTGTGCTTCGCGTTCAGCTGCATGCTGGACATCCATCTCACCGCGCAGAGCGTCGGGCACGACTTCTGGGCCTCGCAGCTGTTGCGCGGCGTGGGCCAGATGCTGTGCATGTTCCCGCTGAACCAGGCGTCGATGGCCGCGGTCACCCGCGAGCAGTCGGGCGACGCGGCCGGCATCTACAACATGGCCCGCAACCTGGGCGGGTCGGTGGGCCTGGCCGTGATCGGCACCTTCATCGATCGCCGCAACAGCCTGCACGCCAGCCGCCTCGGCGAGGCGGTCGACGCGAACTCGACGCTGGTGCAGGCGCGCGTGGCCGCGAGCACCGCCAGCCATCTCTCGCAGATGGGCGACGTCGCCCTGGCGAAACTGCAGGCGCTCAAGGAGATCGCGCTGCAGATCCAGCAGCAGGCCAGCGTGATGACCTTCTCCGAGACCTTCTACGTGCTGGGCGTGGCGATGCTGCTGTGCATTCCCCTGGCGTTGCTGCTCAAGACGCCCAAGGCCGGCCCGGCGCCGGCGCCCAGCGAAGCCCATTGATCCGGATTCCATGATGTCCTTGCGTTCCACTCCTCTCGCGCTGGCGATCGCCGTGCTTGCCGGCTGCGCCGCAGTCGGCCCCGACTACAAGGGCGCGCCGCCCGTCGCGGCCGACGCCGCATCGGCGCCGCACTTCGCGCGCGACACGGCGTCGACGACGACGGCGCCCGCGGCCGCCACCTGGTGGCGCAGTCTCGACGATCCCGCGCTCGACGACCTGGTCGACCGCGCGTTGCGCGCCAGCCCCACGCTGCGCGCGGCGCAGGCGCGGCTGCGCGCCGCGCGCGCGTCGCTGGGCGCACAGGAGGCCAAGGGCCGGCCGAGCGGCTCGGCATCCGCGCTGGGGCTGGGCGTGTGGCAGGCGCCGGGCAGCAGCGACTCGACCACCGACCATCTCTACAGCGTCGGCTTCGACGCCACCTGGGAACTGGATCTCTTTGGCGGCACGCGCCGCGCGGTGGAATCGGCCTCGGCACAGGCGCAGGCCGTGCAGGCCGACCTGGCCGACGCGCAGGTCTCGCTGGCCGCCGAGGTCGTGCAGGCCTACGTCGCGCTGCGCTCGCAGCAGCGCCGGCTCGCGCTGCTGGGCGACACGGCGACGCTGGACACGCAGGGCCTGCGCCTGATGCAGCAACGCGTCGATCGCGGCGTGTCGACCGCCGACGAGCTCGAGAAGCGCAGGTCACAGGGCGAGTCGACGCAGGCCTCGATGGCCGATGTGTCGGCGCAGGTCAGCGCGTCGCTGGACCGCCTGGCGTTGCTCACCGGCCAGGCGCCGGGCGCGCTCGACGCGGCGCTGGCCGCGCCGTCGCCGCGCCTGCCCGCGCTGTCGCAGGACCTGCGCATCGGAGACCCCGGCAGCCTGCTGCAGCGCCGGCCCGACATCCGCGCCGCCGAGCGCCGCCTGGCCTCGAGCAATGCGCAGATCGGCCAGCAGACCGCGAACTACTTCCCGAAGATCAACCTGCTCGGCGACATCGGGTTCGCCGGCACGCACGTCGGCAAGCTGCTGAGCGGCGACGCGCTGTCCCTGATCGCCGTGCCGTACCTCAGCTGGAACGTGCTGGACTTCGGCCGCACCGCCGCCGCCGTGCGCCAGGCCGAGGCCGGCCGCGACGAGGCCCAGGCGAACTACGAGTCCGCCGTCCTGGGCGCGTTGCAGGACGCCAACACCTCGCTGGCGCAGTACGGCCAGCAGCGCCAGGTGCTGCAGCGCCTGCTCGCCCAGCAGGCCTCGACGGCGCGGACGCTGGCGCTCGAACAGCAACGCCGGCAGGCGGGCGTCGTCGGCGAGCTGGACCTGCTGGAGGCGCGCCGCAACGACATCGACGCGCAGCTCAAGTCGCTCGACGGCGAGGCGTCGCTCCTGAAAGACTTCGTGGCGCTGCAGAAGAGCCTGGGCCTGGGCTGGGATGCCGCGGGCTGACCCGGTTCGTGACTCCGCGACACAAAGTAGCTCGACCATCCATCGTAAGATCGTGGGCTTGATTCTTTAGAGCCTGCGCATGCAGTCGTGGAAGAGGTTTCCCTTGAAGGGGTTTGACCGCTGGTGGTTCGTCGCGGCGGTGTTGCTGGGCGGCGCGGTCTTCTGGATCGCCAGGCGTCCGCCGATGGGCGACCTGCCGCAGCATGCGGCGCAGGTCGAGCTGCTGCGCGACCTGTGGTCGTCCGACCCGCGCTGGGGCAGCCTGGTTCGCATCAACTACTTCACGCCTTATTGGGTTCCAGTTTCCCTCGCGACGATCCTTTCCGCGTTCATGCCCATCGTGACCTCCCTCAAGGTCATGTTGACGGCGTCGTTCTTCGCGCTGGTGGCGAGCTCGATCGCGCTCCGCCGCGACCTCGATGGCGATGCGCGTCTCGACTGGCTCCTGTTGCCGGGCTTCTTCGGGTTCGCCTACCAGTACGGCTTCTATACCTACCTGGTCGCCGCGCCCCTGGGCGTGATGTTCATCCTGTTCTCGCGCCGCTTCGTGAACAACCCGTCGCCGTGGCGGGCGATGCTGATGATCGTCGTCGGCGTGGCGCTGTTCTTCTCGCATGGCCTGGTGTTCCTGTTCGCCGTGGCGGTCGGCGGCGCGATGGCGCTGTGCGCGGATTGGCGGCAGCTGCTGTTGCGCCTGACGCCGTTCCTGGTGCTGGGCCTGCTGGCGCTCGCCTATCTGATATCGGCCAGGCTCCGCGAGACCAGCGCGACCAGCGGAGGGCCCGTCATCTGGGGTTGGCAGTGGGGCGTCTGGCACCGGATCCTGGATTTCCCGCTCCTCGTCACGGCCGCCAGCGCGCAAGACCGGCTGCTCCTTCCCGTGGTGCCGCTGATGCTGCTGGCCCCCTGGCTGCTCGGGGACCGGTTCCAGCGGCGTCCGATGGCGCTCGCGCCGCTGGCCGTCATCCTGCTGGCCTGGCTCGCGGCGCCGGCCACGGCGATGCGCACCGACTTCCTCTACCAGCGGTTCGCGTTGTTCCTGCTCCCGGCGTACGTGTTCGCGTTTCGTCGGCCCGCGCAGCCTGCGCCGCCGCGCGCCACGGCGGTCGAGATCGGCATCGCGGTGCTGTGCGTCGCGTTCCTCGGCACCGTGCTCGTTCGCGCCCGGCATTTCGACGAGGAGAGCGCACCGTTCGAAACCGTTCTCGCGGCCGCGCAGCCCGGCGAGCGGGCGCTGAGCATCGTGTACGCCCCGTCCAGCGACGCCGCGCACGCGCCTTATGCATATCACTCATACCCGCTCTGGTACCAGGCCGAACGGCAGGGATTCGTGGATTTCAATTTCGCCGCGTTCCTGCCGGAGGTCGTGCGCTTTCGCGCGGGCATGCAACCCCCGTTGCCGCTTGACGTCGACACGTTCGACTGGAAGGCGTTGAATGCGTCCACCTATCGCTATTTCTTCGTGAGGCACACCGCGCCGCTGCCGCCGCACCTGTTCGACAATGACGAGTGTCCGGTCAGCCTCGTGCGCGAGGCCGGCCCCTGGATGCTTTTCGAGCGCGGCGCGTGCCGAGTGCCGCCGCCCCTCACACCTGGATCTGGAAAGTCATGAACCTGGAAGCAAATCGACCGACGACGAACATGTCGATCGTCGTGCCCTGCTTCAACGAGGAAGAAGCGCTGGGCGAAACGGCCGCGCGCCTGCTGGCGCTGCTCGATCGCCTGCGGGCCGCCGGCAAGATCGGCGCCGGCAGCAGCCTCTGGTTCGTCGACGACGGCAGCCGCGACCGCACCTGGCAGCTGATCGAGCAACTGGGCCGGATCAACCGCAACGTGCGGGGAGTGAAGCTCTCGCGCAATCGCGGCCACCAGAACGCGTTGATGGCTGGGCTGTTCAGCGCCGATGGCGACGCGATCGTTTCCATCGATGCCGACCTGCAGGACGACATCGACGTCATCGAGCAGATGGTGGATCGCTTCCACGCGGGCGACGACGTCGTGCTGGGGGTCCGGAAGCGGCGCGACACGGACACCTTCTTCAAGCGGGCGACCGCCGCGTCGTTCTATCGCGTGATGAACTGGTTCGGCGCCGACTCCGTGAACAACCATGCGGATTTCCGGCTCATGAGCCGGCGGGCCGTCGAGGCGCTCGGCCAGTTCGGCGAAGCGAACCTGTTCCTGCGCGGCATCGTGCCGCTGCTGGGCTTCCGCACGTCCCTGGTCCACTACGACCGGGGCGAGCGCTTCGCGGGCGTGTCGAAATACCCGCTCGGCAAGATGCTGGCCTTCGCGCTGGAGGGCATCACCTCGTTCTCCGTGACGCCGCTCCGGTTCATCACGCTGACGGGCATGGTGGTGTTCGTGCTGACGGCGATATTGACGCTGTGGGTCCTGTGGGTGCGCCTGTTCACCGCCAACGCCGTGCCGGGCTGGGCGTCGACCGTGCTGCCGCTGTACTTCATCGGCGGCGTCCAGATCCTCTGCCTGGGCGTCATGGGCGAATACCTCGGGAAGATCTACACCGAGGTCAAGGCGCGGCCGCGGTACATCATCGACAAGATCATCGGGCCGCCGGCGGCCGAGCAGGATGCGTCGCGCGCCGAAGGCCGCACGGGAACGACGCCATGAGGGCCTTGAGCCCGACGCTGGTCAGGTTCGTGCTCGTGGGCATCGCGAACACCTTCATCGGCCTCACGGTCATCTACCTGCTCAAGTGGCTCTTCCACGCCGGCGACTCGCTCGCGAACCTGGTCGGATACATGGTCGGCTTCCTGTTCAGCTTCACGTTCAACGGGAAGTGGACGTTCCAGTTCCGCGATGCGACCTGGGTCACGTTCGCGAAATTCGCCTTCGTCGTCGCCGTCGCGTACCTGGTGAACCTGGGCATCGTGCTGCTGGCCGTCGAGGGACTTCATGTCAACTCGTACATCGGGCAGGCGATGGGGATCCTGCCGTACTCGGCGATCACCTACCTGGGCTGCAAGTACGTCGTGTTCGTGGCGCGCGATGCCGGGCTCACGACCAGAGCGAGACCGTGACCCGGCCCGGCGGAACGGCTTCTTGCACGCCGCCCGCAACCGACTCCGGCGACCAGGCAACTTCTTGTCGTTCCCGCCATTGTCGACGAGCTCGTCGCGGTCACGATGCGCAGAGCGACAATGCCCGCGCCGGATCGGCATGGGCATCGACTGGCCGCTTCGATCCGCCGCCGGGCGACCGGGTGGCGACGACGCATCCTGACTTGAAGAGGTTCCACGAGACTTATGCATGGGTTTCATCGAACGCCGTCGCCTGCGGCCGCTCTTGCCAGGAGGATGTGCCTTTGGGCACTGATGTGCGTTTGGCTTCCGGATGTCGCGTTCGCCGAGCCCAGCGTCGAGGTGCTCCATTGGTGGACCTCCGGCAGCGAGGCCAATGCGATGGAGACGATACGAGCCGGAATGCGATCGCGGGGCTTCGCCTGGCTCGACAGTCCGGTCGACGGCGGCGACGACCTGAAGCGGCGTGTGATTTCAGCTCGCGCCAACCGCAACTCGCAGCCTGACGTCGTGCAGTTGCAGGGTGAGAGCCTTCGCCGCACTGCGAACCAGATGCTGCCTCTCGATGCGCTTGCGCAAGCTCAGCACTGGTCGTCCACCTTGCCCGCCATCGTTCTCGATTCGGTCAGGTTCGACGGCCATTGGGTCGCCGTGCCGATCGACATACATCGGTCCAACTGGATCTGGGCAAACAAGAAGATCTTCCAGGATCTTCGCTTGCAGGTGCCGCGAACCTTCGACCAGCTCATCGCCGTGGCCGATCGGTTGCGAAAATCAGGCATTGCGCCGTTTGCGTTCGGCGGCGAAGCCTGGCAAGAGGCGATCATTTTCGATGACGCGGTGCTGTCGGTCGGTGGGCCGGCCTACTATCGGAAAGCGCTGCTCGATCTCGACCCGGATGCGCTTCGCAGCGCCACCATGAAGCAGGCGTTCGAGCAGTTGGCACGCCTGCGGGACTTCGACGATTCCAACAGTCCCGGCAGGAACTGGAGTTTCGCCACCGAGATGGTTTCCCACGGCGCGGCAGCGATGCAGATCACCGGCGATTGGGCGAAGGGCGAACTGGTGCGAGGCGGACAGGTCGCCGGTCGCGACTTCATCTGCTTTGCGTATCCAGGCACCCAGGATTCGTTCATCGTCGTGAACGATCTGTTCGCCATGCCGTTGCACGAACCCGGCCGGCAGGCGGGACAACTGGCTTTCGCATCGGTGGTGATGGATCCTGTGACGCAGCGCACCTTCAATCTGGAGAAGGGCTCGATTCCGGCTCGCACCGACGTCCCGCTTGCAGGATACGACCAGTGTTCCTTGAACGCAGCTTCCGACTTCCGGCGCGCACAGGACAGCGGCAAGCTCGTGAAGAGATTTGCCGCCGAAGTGCCGGAGCCTGTCCGGGACGCGATGGCACACACGATCGCGGTCTTCTTCGCAGGGCGACAGACGCCCGAGGAAGCCGTGGAAGCGCTGGCGACAGCGGTACGGCTGGCGCGCATTGCGCCGGTACGGTGACCGCCAAGGCCCGCAAGGACGCCTCGCAGGAGGCGTCGATGCAGGTCCTGCTTCATTGACACTGGACGGCGGCCAGACGCTCGCGCAGCCGCGGCGCGGCGAAGTCGAGGAAGGCGCGCAGCTTGGACGCCACCCGCTGCTGGCCGTCCCACACCAGGTTCACCGGCACGGGCTCGGGCTCGTAGCGGGTCAGCAGCCGGCGCAGCTGCCGCGCGCGCAGCGCCGCGTCGGCCTGGTACGAGAGCAGGCGCGTCACGCCCAGGCCGGCGAGGGCGGCGTCCACGGCCGCCTCGGCCGTGTTGACGCCCAGGCGCGGGCGGGCCGGCGTGAAGTCCGGCGCACCGGTGAAATGCCAGGGGCCGGGCCACGGCGAGTCGAAGGTGATGCAGCGGTGCGCGTCCAGGTCGGCCGGCGTGCGCGGCGTGCCGTGCACCTTGAGATAGGCCGGGCTCGCGCAGACGACCACGCGCAGGTGGCCCAGTGGCAGCGCGTTGAGGCGGCTGTCGGGCAGCACGCCGATGCGCACGGCCACGTCGACGTGCTCGTCCATCAGGTGCGCCACGCGATCGCCCAGCGACATCCGCACGTCCACCTCGGCGTTGGCGCGCAGGAACCCGGTCACCACCGGCAGCACGTGCAGGCGGCCGAACACGATGGGGGCGGTGATCGCGAGCTCGCCGCGCGGCGTGTCGTATTCGCCGGCCGCCGCGCGCTCGGCGCCGTCCACGTCGTCGAGGATGCGCCGGCAGGCCTGCTCGTAGGCGCGGCCGGCGTCGGTGAGCGCCAACCGGCGCGTGGAGCGGTTGAGCAGTCGGGCGCCCAGGTGCGCCTCCAGCTCGGCCAGCTTGCGGCTGACGGTGGCCAGCGGCATCGCCAGGCGACGGCCCGCGGCCGACAGGCTGCCGCCGTCGACGACGGCGAGGAACACGGACATGGCGTCCAGGCGATCCATGGGATATTCCCGAAAAATGGAAGAGTGATTCCAGATTGTGACGGCTGTTGGAATCGAATGGAAGGATCCATAGTTTCTGCACCGAATCGAAGGAGTTCCGAATGGAAACCCGGCCCTACCCCAGCGACATCGTCTTCACGCCCACCGTCAAGGCGCTGCAACAGGCGCGGGGCTCGCGCCACTCGTACGCGCGCCTGGAGGAAGGCCGGGGCTGGCAGACGGGCATCACCGACGACGTGCGCGGCTTCATCGAGGCCCAGACCACGCTGTTCATGGCCACCGCCAACCTCGACGGCCAGCCCTACATGCAGCACCGCGGCGGGCCGCCCGGCTTCCTGCACGTGCTGGACGCGCACACGCTGGCCTTCGCCGACTTCACCGGCAACCGCCAGTTCATCTCCACCGGCAACCTGGCCGACAACCCGAAGGCCCAGTTGTTCCTGATGGACTACGCGCACCGCCAGCGGCTGAAGATATGGGGCGAAGCGCGCGTCGACACCGATCCGGCGCTGGTCGAGCGCCTGATGCCCGCGGGCTACAAGGCGCGCGCGGAGCAGGCCATCGTGTTCTGCGTGAAGGCGTGGGACGCGAACTGCCCGCAGCACATCCCGCAGCTGATGCCCGTGGACGAGGTGGTGCCGGCCATCGTCGAGCGCGACCGGCGCATCGCCGAGCTGGAAGAGGAAGTCGAGCGGCTGAAGCGCGCGCGCTGAAAACTTCCCGACCCGGGGCGATGCAGGTATCGTCGGCGCATGAGCTTTCGCGCCACGATCGGCCACCATGTCTACGGCTTCGCCGACCTGCGCGAACTGATGGGCAAGGCCAGCCCTGCCCGCTCCGGCGACCGGCTGGCGGGCGTCGGCGCCGAGTCGGCGCAGGAGCGCGTCGCGGCGCAGGCCGCCCTGGCCGACGTGCCGCTGGCCACCTTCCTGGCGCAGGCGGTGGTGCCCTACGAAAGCGACGAGATCACGCGGCTCATCGTCGACAGCCACGACGCCGTCGCCTTCGCGCCGGTGCGCCATCTCACGGTGGGCGGGCTGCGCGACTGGCTGCTGTCCGACGCGGCCACGCCCCAGTCGCTGGCCGTGCTCGCGCCCGGCCTCACGCCCGAGATGGCGGCTGCCGCCAGCAAGATCATGCGCAACCAGGATCTGATCCTCGTGGCGAGCCGCTGCCGCGTCGTCACGCGCTTTCGCAACACGCTGGGCCTGCCCGGCTCGCTGGCCGTGCGGCTGCAGCCCAACCACCCCACCGACAGCGCCGCCGGCATCCTGGCCAGCGTCGTCGACGGCCTGATGTACGGCGCCGGCGACGCCGTGATCGGCATCAACCCGGCGTCCGACAGCGTGCCGCAGCTGGTGCGGCTGCTGCACCTGCTCGACGAGCTCATCGCCGGCCAGCAGATCCCCACGCAGGCCTGCGTGCTGACCCACGTCACCAACACGCTGCGCGCGATCGAGCAGCACGCGCCGGTGGACCTCGTGTTCCAGTCGGTGGCCGGCACCGAGCAGGCCAACCGCGGCTTCGGCGTGTCGCTGGCGCTGCTGGACGAGGCGCATGCCGCGGCGCTGGCGCTCGGGCGCGGCCCGCTGGGCGACAACGTGATGTATTTCGAGACGGGGCAGGGCAGCGCGCTGTCGGCCAACGCGCACCACGGCGTCGACCAGCAGACGCTCGAGGCGCGCGCCTACGCGGTGGCGCGGCGCTACCGGCCGCTGCTGGTCAACACGGTGGTGGGCTTCATCGGCCCGGAGTACCTCTACGACGGCAAGCAGATCATCCGCGCCGGCCTCGAGGATCACTTCTGCGGCAAGCTGCTGGGCCTGCCCATGGGCTGCGACATCTGCTACACCAACCACGCCGAGGCCGACCAGGACGACATGGACACGCTGCTGGTGCTGCTGGCCAGCGCCGGCCTCACCTTCATGATGGGCGTGCCCGGCGCCGACGACGTGATGCTCAACTACCAGAGCACGTCCTTCCACGACGCGCTGTTCGCGCGCAAGCTGCTGGGCCGCACGCGGGCGCCCGAGTTCGAGGCCTGGCTGCACGCGCGGGGCATCACCGACGAGCACGGCGCGCTGCGTAGCGTCTGCGCAATGCCGGCGCTGGCGCGGGCGCTGTCGGCCGGCCTGCTGACGGACGCCTCCGCATGACCCGCACGCTGCCCGACCAGCCCATGCACTGGGACGCCGGCGAGGCGCCCGCCCCGGCGCCCGCCCCGCCGGCCGATCCCTGGAGCGCATTGCGCCGGCATACACCGGCACGCATATCCCTGGGCCGCGCCGGCACCAGCCTGCCCACCCACGAGGTGTTGCGCTTCGCGGCGGCGCACGCGGCCGCGCGTGACGCGGTGCACCTGCCGCTGGACGTCGAGGCCCTGCTGGCCGAGCTGCGCGCGCAGGGCCTGGCGCCGTTGCAGGTGGCCAGTCGCGCCGACTCGCGCGTGGCCTACCTCACGCGTCCCGACCTCGGCCGCCAACTGGGCGCCGCGGGCCGCGACGCGCTGGATGCCGGCGCCGCGAGCGGCCTGTGCATCGTGGTGGCCGACGGCCTCTCCGCGATCGCGGCGCAGCGCCATGCCGCGCCGCTGCTGGCCGAGCTGGCGAAGGCCGGCGTCGTCGCCGACAAGGTGGTCGTCGCCACGCAGGCGCGCGTGGCGCTCGGCGACGAGATCGGCGAGCGCGTGGGCGCGGCGCTGGTGCTGGTGCTGATCGGCGAGCGCCCCGGCCTCAGCTCGCCCGACAGCCTCGGCGCCTACCTCACCTGGGCGCCGAAGGCGGGGCGCGCGGACAGCGAGCGCAACTGCGTCAGCAACATCCGGCCCGAGGGCCTGGCGCTGGAACACGCGGCCGCGCGCCTGGCATGGCTGGTGCGCGAATCGCAACGCCGCCGCGTGACCGGCATCGGGTTGAAGGACGACAGCGAGGTGCCGGCCGTGGCCGCGCCCGCGGCGCCCGCGTTGCCGAGGGCCTGAACAGGCCCTACTTGAGCGTCTTCAGGTACGCGATCAGGTCGGCCCGCACCTTGGGATCTTCTTCCCCGGGCCACGCCATCGCCGTCCCGGGCAGGGCGTTGTTCGGGCTGGCCAGGAAGTTGTCCAGCGCGGTGTCGTCCCACACGAGCTCGGACTTCTTCATCGCCGGGCTGTAGATGAAACCGGCCTTCGTGCCGGTGCGCCGGCCGTAGATGCCCTTGAGCCCCGGCCCGACGCCGTCGCTGCCCGTGGGGCTGTGGCAGTCGGCGCATTCCTGGAACGCCGCGCCGCCGGCGGCGGCGTCCTGGGCGTGCGCCTGCGCCAGGCTCAGCAGGGCGGTGGCGGCGAGGAGCAGGAAACGCAAGGACATGGAATGGCTTTCGCGACGGGAAGTCGCGATGTTGCATGCGAACGCGGCGGCCGGCTACAGCCATGGCTGCAAGTCCCTTCGCGGCCGTCGGACGATGGCCGAGACGGGACAATGGACGCGCCATGCAACTCCACACCCTCGTTGCCTTCACCGCCGTCGCCGCCGTGGCCATCCTGAGCCCCGGTCCGGCCACCCTGCTCGCCTTGCGCAACAGCATGGCCTGGGGCCCGCGCCGGGCCGTGTGGTCGACGCTGGGCAACGTCTGCGGGCTGTTCTGCCTGTCGGCCGCCGCGATGCTCGGGCTGGGCGTGGTGCTGGAGTCGTCGGCGCTGTTGTTCGGCGCCGTCAAGCTGCTGGGCGCCGGCTACCTGTTCTACATGGGCGTGCGCCAGATCGTCGGCCGCGGCGTGACGCTGGTGCCGGCGGCCGGCGACGTGCCGGCCACGCCGCCCACGCGCGCCCGCCTGTTCGGCGAAGCGGTTCTGACGGCCAGCACCAATCCGAAGCCCATCCTGTTCTTCACCGCGTTGTTCCCGCAGTTCCTCGACGCCCACGCGCCGCTGCTGCCGCAGTTCCTGGTGCTCACGGGCGTGTTCATGGCGTTGTCGTTCACGTCGCTGGTCACGTATTCGCTGCTCGCGTCACGCGCGCGGGCGTTGCTCGCCCGGCCGCGCTTCTCGCTGTGGCTCAACCGCAGCGTCGGCGCGATCTTCGTCGGCTTCGGCGCCGCACTGTTGACCTTGCGACGCCAGACTTAGGATATCCTGAACGTCCCGAAAAGCCGCCGCCAGTGCGGCATCGACGAGACAAGCTGCCGCCGCGCGGCAGGCAAGGAAGTGACGATGCCAGCATCCGTCAATCCCTGGGCGCCGGACCCGGGAGCGCTCACGCCGAGCGAGCACGCACGGGCACAACGCATCGAGCAGTCGCACCTGCGCTGCGCCGCACTGGGCCTGTCGCGCGTGGAGCGGCCCGATTTCGAGCCCATGGTGCGCGGCGATCTCGCGCTCGCGCGCGAGCGCAACCAGCGCCTGTTCACGCATGCCGCGCCGGTGATGGAGATGCTGTTCGAGCAGATCGTCAACACCGAGAGCATGATCGTGCTCACCGATGCGCAGGGCACCATCCTGCACTCGGTGGGCGACGACGAATTCCTGGCGCGTGCCGGCAAGGTGGCGCTGACGCCCGGCGTCAACTGGGCCGAGCAGGCCAAGGGCACCAACGCGATCGGCACCGCGCTGGTGGAGGAGCTGCCGACGCTGGTCCACGCGGGCGAGCACTTCATCCACGCCAATCGCTTCCTCACGTGCTCGGCGGCGCCCATCTTCGATCCGCGCGGCAACATGCTGGGCGTGCTCGACGTCACCGGCGACCAGCGCTCGTACCACCAGCACACGATGGGGCTGGTGCGCATGTCGGCACGCATGATCGAGAACCACTGGCTGTCGGAGGATTACGGCAACCGGCTGCGCCTGCACTTCCACCTGCGCCCCGAGTTCATCGGCACGCTGCTGGAGGGCATCGTCGTCGTCGATGCCGACGGCCGCGTTCTGGGCGCCAATCGCAGCGCGCTGGACCAGCTCGACATCGGCAACGCCGCGCTGCGCATGCACACGCTCACCAGCCTGTTCGACACCACGCTGGATGCGGTCGCCGACCACTTCCGGGCGCCGATCACCGTGCCGATGCGGCTGACCGCGCCCAATGGCCGCGCCTTCCATGCGAGCGCGCGTTCCAGCGGGCCGTTGCGCGCGCCGATGCACATCGTCGAGGCCACGCCCGAATCGGCGCCTCGCGCCGCCGCGCCCACGCCGGCGACCACGTCCGGGCTGCAGACGCTCAGCACCGGCGACGCGCAGGTGGAGGCGCTGGTCAACAAGGTGCGCCGCATCCTCAACAAGGACATCCCGCTGCTGATCCTGGGCGAGACCGGCACCGGCAAGGAGTTGCTCGCGCGCGCCGTGCACCAGGATTCCGCCCGCGCGCGCCAGCCCTTCGTCGCGGTCAACTGCGCCTCGATCCCCGAGACGCTGATCGAGGCCGAGCTGTTCGGCTACGAGGACGGCGCGTTCACAGGTGCGCGCCGCAAGGGCGCCAGCGGCCGCATCGTGCAGGCCAACGGCGGCACGCTGTTCCTCGACGAGATCGGCGACATGCCGCCGTCGCTGCAGGCGCGCCTGCTGCGCGTGCTGCAGGAGCGCTGCGTCACGCCGCTGGGCGGCCACAAGACGATCGCCGTGGACATCGCCGTGGTCAGCGCGACCCACCGCAACCTGCGCGAGATGATCGCCGCGCAGCAGTTCCGCGAAGACCTCTACTACCGGCTCAACGGCCTCGTGGTGCGCCTGCCCGCGCTGCGTGATCGCTCCGACCTGGTGGCCATCGCGCGCCGCATCCTGCAGGCCGAGGCGCCGCATTCGACGCCGCCTCTCGGCGCCGCCGTGCTGCGCATGTTCGAGGGCTATGCCTGGCCCGGCAACATCCGCCAGCTCGCCAACGTGCTGCGCACCGCGGCGGTGATGGCCGCAGGCGAGGGCGAGATCACCGAGGCCCACCTGTCGGACGACTTCCTGGAGGACGCGCGCGCCACGCCGGCGGCGACCGCGAGCTCGCTGGGCGCGTCCGAGGTGGCCCTGATCCGCGCAGCCGTCGACGCCGCCGGCGGCAACATCTCCGAGGCCGCGAAGCGGCTGGGCATCAGCCGCAACACGATCTACCGCAAGTTGCGCGGCTGAAGACGCCGGAGCGCTCGCGTGCCGCAGCGCCGCACGAGGACATCGCGATCACGATATCCTCGCCAGCCACCGCATCAGGATCCACCGCCCATGTCCGACACCCGCCTGCCCACCTACTTCATCTCGCACGGCGGCGGCCCCTGGCCGTGGATGAAGGAGCAACTGGGCGGCGCGTACGACCGCCTCGAGGCCGCGCTCGCGCGCATGCCCGCCGACATCGGCCGCACGCCGCGCGCGGTGCTGATGGTGTCGGCGCACTGGGAGGCGCCGCGCTTCACGGTGCAGACGAGCCCGGCGCCCGGCATGCTCTACGACTACGGCGGCTTCCCTGACTTCACGTACCACATCAAGTACCCGGCGCCGGGCGCGCCCGACGTGGCGGTCCGCGTGCGCGAGTTGCTGGAGCGCGCCGGCATCGCCTGCGGCGAGGACGCCAGTCGCGGCTTCGACCACGGCATGTTCGCGCCGATGGCGGTCATCTATCCGCGGGCCGACGTGCCGGTGCTGCAGCTGTCGCTGAAGACGGGGCTCGCGCCGGCCGAGCACCTCGCGCTCGGCCGGGCGCTGGCGCCGTTGCGCGACGAGGGCGTGCTGGTGGTGGGCAGCGGCCTGAGTTATCACAACCTGCGCGCGTTCGGCCCCGCCGCGCGCGCGCCGTCGGCCGCGTTCGATGCGTGGCTGGAGAGCACGCTGGCGATCGCCGACCCGGCCACGCGCTCGGCCACCCTCGGCGCGTGGGAGCGCGCGCCCGCCGCGCGTCTCGCGCACCCGCGCGAGGAGCACCTGCTGCCGCTGATGGTGGCGCTCGGCGCGGCCGAGGGCGAGGCGGCCACCCGCGTCTATCACGAGCGCGAATTCTTCGGCGGCATCACGGTGTCGAGCTATCGCCTCGGATAAGGCGTCCGGCGCGCTGCCGCTCGTCGCGCTGGGGGCGTCGCTGGTCTCGCAGAACCTGGGCGCGGCGATCGCCAAGAGCCTGTTTCCCGTGGTCGGCGTCGAGGGCATGACGGCCTTGCGCATCGGGCTGTCGGCGCTGCTGCTGCTGGCCTTCTGGCGCCCGTGGCGCACGCCCTTGTCGTGGCGCGAGCTCGGCAACGTGGCGATCTACGGCGCGATGCTGGGCGGCATGAACCTGTGCATCTACCAGGCGTTCGGCCGCATCCCCATCGGCATCGCGACGGCCGTCGAGACCACCGGCCCGCTGGTGGTGGTGCTGGCGGCGTCGCGCCGGGCGCTCGACGTCGCCTGGGTCGCGCTGGCGCTGGCCGGCCTCGCGCTGCTGCTGCCGCTGGCCTCGGAGCGCGCGCTGGACCCGCTGGGCTTGCTGTTCGCCTTCGGCGCGGCCGCGTCGTGGGCGCTGTACATCGTGTTCGGCAAGCGCGTGTCCACGCTGGCGAGCGGGCAGGCGGTGTCGCTGGGCATGCTCGTGGCGGCGCTGTTCGCGGTGCCCATCGGCGTGGCGCATGCCGGCGCGGCGATGTTGGTGCCCACCACGCTGCTGGCCGGCCTCGGCGTGGCGCTGCTGTCCAGCGCGGTGCCCTATTCGCTGGAGATGGCGGCGCTGCGGCGCCTGCCGCGCCATGTGTTCGGCATCCTGGTGAGCGCCACGCCCGCCGTCGGTGCTGCCTGCGGCGCGCTGGTGCTGGGCGAGCGCCTGGGCGGGCTGCAGTGGCTGGCGATCGCCTGCATCATCGGCGCGTCGGCAGGCGGCGCGGCGACAGGGCGCGAGATTTGAAGCTTGCGGCGAGCCTTGGGCGCGCGACGGCCTTCGATGTCGAATTTGACATGTCCCGGGACCGACATAGACTCGTTCGATGCGCCGAACCGCGTTCTTCTATCAAGGGATGTCCGATGAATCGATGGCCTCGCCTCGTTGCAAGCGGTTCTGTCCTGGACAAGGAACCTTTGGACGATCTCCGGCGGCCCACCCCGTGCGCGAAGTAGCCGCATGAGCGTGCGCCCACTGTCGGTCGACGAACTGGCCGCCGCGTCCGCGCCGGTGCTGCTCGACGTGCGCGAGCTGGTCGAGTCCGAACGCGGCCACGTTCCCGGCGCCGCCGTGCTGCCGCGCCGGCGCATCGAGTTCCGCATCGAATCGCTGGTGCGCGATCGCGCCACGCCCCTGGTCACCATCGACGGCGGCGAGGACATCGGCGACGGCCGGCCCGACCCGCGCGCCGTGCTGGCGGCCGAGACGTTGGCCGCGCTCGGCTATCGAGACGTCGCGGCGCTGTCCGGTGGCGTGGCGGCCTGGCGGCTCGCGGGTTTGCCGATCGTGTCGGGCAACCAGGTCTCGAGCCAGGCCTTCGGCCGGCGCGTGAGCGACCTGGCGCGCGTGCCCCTGGTCGACGTGCCCACCTTGCGCCAATGGCAGCAGGAGGGCCGGCGCGTGGCGCTCTGCGACGTGCGCAGCGCGGGCGAACATACGGACGGCTGCATCCCCGGCGCGGTGTCGGTGCCGGGCTTCGAGGTGGTGTCGCACGCGCTGGACATGGCGGCCGAGGCCGACGTCATCGTGCTCTGTTCGAGTGCGCGCACCCGCAGCCTGGTCGTGGCGCGCACGCTGGTGGACCTCGGCCTGGGCGACGTCGTCGCGCTCGACGGCGGCACGCTCGCCTGGCAGCTGGCCGGACACGAGCTCGAGATCGGTTCGCGCCGGCGCCGCGTCCATCCTTCTGGGGCGGCGCGTCAGTTCGCCCACCTGGGCGCCGCGCGCCTGGCCAAGTACCTGGACGTCTCCCGGATCGAGGCGCCCGACCTGGCGTCGCTGCTGGTCGCCGACAGCGGCAACGTGGGCGCGTTCGACCTGCGCCCTGCCGGCCGCGAGGGGGTGGCGCACGTGCCGCGCAGCGTTCCGGTGGCCAGCGACATGCTGATCGTGCGCAACGAGGAGTTGATCGCCGTGCGCGACGCGCCGGTGGTGCTCGTGGACGACGACACGGTGCGTGCGCTGCTCACCGCGGTGTGGCTGCGCCGCCTGGGCCTGCCCGACGTGCGCAAGCTCGCGGGCGGATTCGAGGCCTGGGCCCGGTCGGGTCGCCCGGTCGCCACCGTGGCGGAGCCGCCGCTGGGCTGGCGCGAGGCGAGCGTCGTGACGCCCGGCCTGGGCGTGGAGGAGGCCACTCGCTGGCTGGCCGCCTGCGCGCCGGCGCGGGTGCTCCACGTGGACACCGGCGCGTCGTACCGGCGCGGCCACCTGCCCGGCGCCGTGTGGCTGCCGCGCGGCTGGCTCGAGACGCGCATCGGCGCGCTGGCGCCGGCGCTGGAGCAGGCCGTGCTGCTCACCTGCGTCGATGGCGCGCAGGCTGCCTACGCCGCGGCCACGCTGCGCCGGCGCGGCCACCTGCACGTGGCCTGGCTGCAGGGCGGCACGCGGCAGTGGGCGGCCGCGGGGCAGACGCTGGAGGCCTCGGCATTGCCGCCGCAGGAAGACGAACTGGAGCCTCCGGCCCGGCGCGGCCGGCAGGCGATGCGCGACTACCTCGACTGGGAGCGGCTGCTGCAGCCGAGCGTCTAGATCTCGACCGCGCACTACCCCGTCATCCTGCGACTAAGCGCAGGATGACGAAGTTGGCTGGCTGACGTCAGGCGTAGCGGCGTCGCGCCGCGGCCTCCTGGCCTTCGCCCATCCGCACGATGGCGGCCTCGCCGAACGGCAGCACGCGGAAGTCGCCGCCCGCGGGGCTGTCGGCCAGGTGCTGCACGGCACGCGCCAGCGCATGGGTGGGCGCGTCGTAGGCGTCGTCGGCCAGGTTGAACGTGGCGAAGTGGATGGCCAGCGAGGTCTGCGACTCCAGCGTCAGGCTGGCCTGCAGCGCCTCGTCGGGATCCATGTGCACGTTCTCCATGAACCAGCGCGGCGCGTAGGCGCCGATGGGCAGCAGCGACAGGGTCATCGGGCCGAAGCGCTCGCGGATCGCCTGGAAGTGCTGGCCCTTGGCGGTGTCGCCGGCGAAGAACACCTTGCCGTGCGGCGTCTCCAGCACGAAGCCGCCCCACAGGGAGCGGTCGCGATCGAACAGGCCGCGTCCGGAGAAGTGCTCGGCCGGCACGTAGGTGGCCGTCACGCCTTCGCAGATCGGGTGGCTGTCCCACCAGTTGAGCTCGACCACGTTCTTCGACGGCACCTTGGCGCCCACGCGCAGGCCGGTCAGTACTTGCGGATTGTCGCGCTGAACCAGCCGGCGCAGCGTGGGGCGGTCGAGATGGTCGTAGTGGTCGTGGCTCAGCAGCACGACGTCGATGGGCGGGATGAGCTCGAACGGCACGGCCGGCGGACGCACGCGCTTCGGGCCCGTCCAGGGCGTGGGGCCGATGCGCGTCGACATCACCGGGTCGGTGAGGATGTTCAGGCCGTCCACCTGCACCAGCACGGTGGCGTGGCCGATGATGGTGGCGCGGATCGAGCCGTCGTCCACGCGCTCCACCGGCGGCGCGACGGGCACGTCCTCCACATGCGTCGGCCACGGCCCGCGGGTGCGGGTGAGCAACCAGCGCAGCGCGCTCGCCAGCCCATGCGTGGCGCGTCCGCTGGCGTTGCGGAACGTGCCGCGGCCATAGGGGGCCGCTTCGAAGGCGTTGGGAGGCAAGGGTTCGGTCACGGGGGGGCGCTGGGAAGCAATCTCCCGGCCCACTGTACGACCCCTGGCCCTGGCGCGTGTGACCGGGCGGGGAAAGTTGCGGTCGAGTGAGCAATCGTTCCACCGACCTGTGCCGGGAAACAACGGCCTTGCCGACACCGCCGGCGTGAAACCCGGCCCGGCGATTGCCAGTGTCTCGGACATCAACCGTTGGGAGTCGCCCATGTCGTTCGTTCTCTACATCGTCGGGCTGGTCATCCTGATCGGCGGCATCGCCTGGGCCCTGGTGGCCGCGCACGTCGCGACGACCTACGTGGCCATCGTCTGCCTGATCATCGCCGGCATCGGCGTGATGATGGCGGTGTCGCGCACGCGGCTGAAGGATCCGCCGAACTGAGCTAGTGCAGTGTTCGGTGCTAAGTGCCGATTGGCGCCGAACACTGCACTGGACTACCCGCTGCCGCGTTCTTCGGCCTCGCGCTGGGCCGCGGCGTCCTCGGGCCTGCGGATGCCGGCGACGTAGTCGAAGCGGCGCGTGTTGCCGTCGCGCCGGTAGATCGAGAACCGGGCGATGCCCAGGTTCTCCAGATTGGGCAGGCCGGTGGTCCAGAACTGGGTGCGGCCGGCAACGACGATGCGCACCATGCCGTTGTCGCGCGCCGGTTGGAACTGTTCGACGGCGGCGTCGCCCGCGGCCTCGACTGCCGCCTTGAACTGGCGTGCGTTGACCGGCTTGGCCGAGTCGGGCAGGCGACCGTCGCACTCGCGCGCCATCGCGGCCTGCACGGCGGCCCAGCGCATGGCGGCGGTCTGCTGGCCCGCGGGGATGTCGTCGCTGCGCTGGCGTGACGTGGCCGCGCTGTGGCGCAGGCCTTCGAAGTCGTCGCCGTCCTGGTCGGAGCCGCGATGCGACGCGGGCGCCTGGCCGCCAGCACCCAGCGCGCGTTGGCGCGCCTTGCGTGCCGCCTTCGCGGCCTGGCGGGCGGCGTGCAACTGCGCGGTCACCTGCGTGTGCAGGTCGTCCAGCCGGCGCAGGATGCGCGTGGATTCGGCGAAGACGATGGTGCGGCCGTAGCCGCCGACCTCGAGGCGCCACGCCGCCACCAGCGCCTGCGCGCGGCCCGCGTGCGGCGGCAACTGCGACAGCAGGTCCTGCACTTCCATGTAGCGCGTGGTGATGCCGTTCTGCAACTCGCCGATGGACGACGCGCGATCGACGATGCTGAACTGCGAGCCCCAGGTCTCCCAGTCGATGTCGTGCCAGCTGCGGTCGTGGAAATTGGGCTTGGCCATGGTGTCACCCGGGCTGCCAGGACGGCTGCCGAGCCGCATGCTACAGGCCATTGCCCGCGGGATGAAGACGCGAGGGCGCGAAGCTAGGGATACCCCTGCACCGGACGCCGGGTTCTCCCGAGGCGTGCGAACGGTAAGTCGGCGGAAAGGCGGACGAGGCGACGATGCACGCACTCGACCACCCACCCCGGAGCACGCCATGAATCCCACCGCATCGATCCCGCCTGCGCTGCGCGAAGCCGCGCGCGACGAGCCCGGGCGCTTCGGCCGGGCGGTGCTCAGGGTGATGACGCACGAGACCCGCGTCGACGCGGTGCATGCGCTGTCGCCCCGCTTCCGGCTGGTGTCGCTGCGCAGCGAGGCGCTGCGTCGCGTCGCGCACGTGCCGGGCGACAAGGTACAGGTACGGGTAGGGGGCATGGCGTTCCGCACGTTCACCCCGTTCCGCCTGGGCGAGGGCGACGATTCGCTGGCGTTGCTGGGCTACCTGCACGGCACGGCGCCGGCCGCGCGCTGGCTGGGCAGCGTCGCGCCGGGCGACCTCTGCCATGTGCTGGGCCCGCGGCGATCGATGGACCTGCCGGCCATCGATCGCTCCACCGTGTTCATCGGCGACGAGACCTCGCTGGGCCTGGCGCTCGCGCTGTGCGGCACGCCGCTGGGCGGCCTCGACACGCATTTCATCTTCGAGGTGGACGACGCGGCCGAGGTGCGCTCGGCGCTGGAGGCCACGGGTCGTGGCATGCTGCAACATGCCTGGCTGGTGGAGCGCCGGCCCGACGGTGCCCACCTGGTCGACGTGGAGACCGCGCTGGCACGCTACGCCGGCGCCGATTCGTACCGCCAATACGTGCTCAGCGGCCAGGCCTCGACGATCCAGCGCCTGCAGCGCGGGCTGAAGGCGGCGGGCGCGAAGCCGTCGCAGATGCTCGTGAAGGCCTACTGGGCACCCGGCAAGATCGCAATGGATTGACATGAACCGCATCGCCCTCGTCGAAGACCACGAACGCCTGTCCGCGCTGGTGCGCAAGGCGCTGGCCGGCGCCGGCATCGAGGTGGACGTGTTCGACCGCATCGCCAGCGCGCGCCACGCCATCGCCGACACGCCCTATGGCGCGATCGTGGTCGACCGCGGCCTGCCCGACGGCGACGGCCTGTCGCTGGTGCGGCGCCTGCGTGCCGACGGCAACACCACGCCGTGCCTGATGCTGACCGCGCGCGACGCCGTGCACGACCGCGTGGAGGGCCTGGAGGCCGGCGCCGACGACTACCTCGCCAAGCCGTTCTCGATGGAGGAGCTCGCGGCCCGCGTCCGCGCGCTGCTGCGCCGGCCCCCCGCGATGCAAAGCCTCACGCCTTCGTTCGGCGACGTGCAGCTGGCGCCCGACCAGGGCACGATGAGCTGCGGCGCCGAGACCGTGACGCTGCCGTCGGCCGAGCTCCAGATCATGCTGTGCCTGGTCAAGGCCGAGGGCCTGGTGGTGCGCCGCGGCGCGCTGGAGGCCGCGGCCTGGGGCCTCACCGAGGCCGTGACGCCCAACGCGCTGGACGTCGCGCTGCATCGGCTGCGCAAGAAGCTGCAGGCGATCGATTCGACCCTGCAGGTGGCCAACGTGCGCGGGCACGGCTACGCATTGCGACCCGATGAGAACTGACCCGCCTCCCTGGCGCCGCGCCGAGCGCGCCCGCCGACCCTGGCGCGACAGCGACTGGCGCCATTGGGACAGCGCCGCGCATCCCGAGTGTGCCGACCTGCGGCGCCGCGATCCCGAACGCGCGCTGCGACGCGAGATCCGCTGGCGCAGGCGCCTCGCATGGCACCTGCTGCACCACCGCCGCCACCACCAGGGCGGCAGCCTGGGCGGCCGGCTGCTCGCCACCTTCATCCTCGCGTCGTTGCTGAGCATCGTGCTCGCGGCGGTGGCGCTGGAGACCGCGTTCAACTGGCACCCGTCGTTCGCGCTGTCGCACGGCCTGGGCGAACAGGCGACCTGGATCGAGTCGCACCTGGTGTTCGATGCCGCCGGCCGGCCGGTGGCACTGGGCGAGTCGCCGGATACCGCCTGGGTGTATACGGCCGCGACCCGCGACTGGAAGTACCGCATCGTGGACGCGCGTGGCGTCGCCGTGCTGAGCTCCGACGCCGGCGCGCCGCCGTTCGCGCCCACGCCGGCCGGCTTCGACGCCGCGCGCGAGCACTTCGACGCCGTCGTCGACGGGCTGCCCCTGCACGTGGCCACGCGGGCGATCTCGCACGCGGGCCATGCGTACTACGTGCAGGTGGCGATCAGCGACCGTGCGGCCGCGCTGTTCAGCGGCGCGGTCGTCGGCCCGATCCTGAAGAACGCGCTCATGATCGCCGCGCTCTCGCTGGTGCTGTTCGCCATCGGCGTGCACGCGACGCTGGGTCACCTGCTGCTGCCGCTGCGGCGCGCGTCCGAGGCGGCGTCGCGCATCGCGCCGCGCAACATGGAGACGCGGCTGTCCGAGGCGGCGATGCCGCGCGAGATGCGGCCGCTGATACGTGCGTTCAACGAGGCGCTCGACCGGCTGCAGCAAGGCTACCGCGTGCAGCAGGAGTTCCTGGCCGCCGCCGCGCACGAGCTGAAGACGCCGCTGGCCCTCATTCGCGGCCAGGTCGAGCTGAGCGAGTCGGAAGACCGCGACCTGCTGCTGGCCGACCTCGACCGCATGGCGCGCCAGGTGCACCAGCTGCTGCACCTGGCCGAGGTGAGCGAGGCGCACAACTTCAAGATGGCCGAGATCGACCTGGGCGCGGCCGCCACCGAGGCCGCGACCTTCCTGCAGCGCCTGGCCCAGCGCGCCGGCGTGCACCTGGACCTGCGCGTGGCCGAGGCGCTCGCGCCGCGGCGCGCCGATCGCGGCGCGGTGTTCGTGCTGCTGAAGAACCTGATCGAGAACGCGATCCAGCACTCCCCGCGCGGCGCGGTGGTGACGGTGGACCTGCGCGCCAACGGCGTGTCGGTGCGCGACGAAGGGGAGGGCATCGCGCCCGAGCACCTGGGCGAGCTGTTCAAGCGCTTCTGGCGCGGCGCCGCGCGGCGCGACACCGGCGCGGGCCTCGGCCTGGCGATCTGCCAGGAGATCGCGCTGGCCCACGGCTGGTCGCTGGTGGCGCGCAACGGCACGGCCGGGGCCGAGTTCCTGGTGTCATTCGAGCGCTGAAGTCGCTCGACGGGGCAGCGCTCTAGAGTGCCTCGCCCTGCGGCTTCGGCGCCGTCGGCGTGCCGGTGGCCGACTGGCCTTGCGGCAACGTCTTCGTCAGGTCGACGAACGCGCGCCCATGGGCCGGGTCGACGGGTTCGGCGTCCTCGTCGGCCCCCGCGATCGGCGCGACGATGGCCTTGCCGATCGATTCGAGGACGTTGTCGTCGTTCTCGCCGACGACGCGGCCATTGCGGCCGTCGGGCAGGTCATCGCGGGTGCGTTCGGTGTCTGGGATCATGGCGGTTCTCTTCGGTGAACAGGCCCTGGTCGGGCAATCGCCGTGCCCCTGCGTGCCTTCGGCAGCCTGGGCACGAGGTCTGCCGGTCCGGGGCCAACACGAAAGGATGTTTCCCCATGCAGATCCAGATCAACACCGACCATCACATCGACGGCAGCGAGGCCCGCGATGCCTGGGCCCGGGCCGTGCTCGAATCGGAGCTGACGCCCTACGCCGGTCAACTGACGCGCGTCGAGGTGCATTTCACCGTCGAGAACGCAGGCGCCGGTCCCAGCGACATGCGCTGCCTGATCGAGGCCCGCGTCACGGGCCGCCCGCCAGTGGCGGTGACCCAGCACGCCGACACGCTGGCGGACGCGCTCAACGGCGCAGTGCACAAGCTGTCGCGGGCCCTGGAGCATGCGCAGGGCCGGGCCGACAAGCACGCGCACGACATGCGCACCTTGCCCGTGGACGACACCATCGAAGACGACTTCGTGCCGTCCGCGGAGCCCTTCTAACGCTGCGGCGTCGCCACGCCGCCCTGGCCCACCGGCAGCGTGGCCAGCGCCGCCTCGGCGGCCTGCAGCAGCGCCATCAGCTGGTTGCCGTGCGTCGGCGTCCACACGACGCCCACGCGCGCGGCCAGTGACAGGCGCGCCACGCCCACGTTGATCGGTGCCGCCAGCGCCTGTGCCACCTTGGCGGCCACGCGCTGCGCCTCGTCGGGCTGGTGCAGGTCCACCAGCATGGCCGCGAACTGGCCGCGATCCAGGCGCACGGCCGTGTCGGTCTTGCGCAGCTCGAAGTGCAGCCGGCCGGCGGTGGCGCGCAGCACATCATCGCCGACGGTCTGGCCGTACTCCTCGCACAGCGCGTCGAAGCCGTCGATCTCGATGAGCATCATGGCCAGCACGCTCTTCTGCCGCACCGAGCGCAGCAGCGCCATCTCGGCGCGATCCTGCAGCACGGCGCGCGTGGGCAGGCCGGTGAGGCTGTCGTGGTGCGTGAGGCGCAGCGGCGATTCTTCCGTGCGGTGCAGCGGCTCCACCGCGATGAGGCCGGTGACCTGGCCGCGGTGGTCGCGCAGCGCGCCCACGTTCAGTCGGGTGGGGTGCGGCGAGCCGTCCTTGTGGCGCAGCACCCAGTCGTGCTCGCTCGCCACGCCGTCGCGGCGCAGCGCCGTGCCCAGCACGCCGGCATCGGCCACCACGTGCTCGCCGAGGATGCCCGACAACTCCACGGCACGCGCCTCGAGTTCCTCCAGCGCGATCAGGCTGCCCGCGATGGGCTTGCCGCCGAGCTCGTCGCGCTCGTAGCCCAGCCGCTCGGCCGCCACCGGGTTGATCCAGCGTATTCGGCTCAGCGCGTCGACGCCCAGCACGACGCCCGGGTAGGCATCCAGCAGCAACTGCTGCACTTCGCCGAGTTCCAGCCAGGTGTGGGACTGCGGATCCAGGGTCGCGTGTTGACTGTCCATCGGCGCAGTCTCTCACCGACTGCCCGTCCGCCACAAGCCCCTTTCCGATGAGTACGAACCCCAGGGCATCCGTTGCAGTTTCAGCGCTCGCTGTTCAAATGCACCCATGACGACCGTCCCCACCGACCCCGCGCTTCAGGTAGAAGGCTTCTTCGACGCGGCCACGTCCACCGTCACCTGGCTGGTGCTGGACCCCGCCACGCGGCAATGCGCCCTCATCGACAGCGTGCTGGACTACGACGCGAACTCGGGCCGCACCGGCAGCGCCGGCGCGCAGAGGCTGCTCGATCGCGTCGCCGCACTCGGCGCGACGGTGCAGTGGATCCTGGAGACGCACATCCACGCCGACCACCTGTCGGCCGCGCACTGGCTGAAGGCGCGCGCGGGCGGCACGCTGGGCATCGGCCGCCGCATCGTCGAAGTGCAGCGCGTGTTCGGCAAGCTGTTCAACGCCGGCGCCGACTTCGTGCCCGATGGCCGCCAGTTCGACCGCCTGTTCGACGATGGCGAGCGCTTCGCGATCGGCAGCCTGCAGGCCACCGCGCTGCACACGCCCGGCCACACGCCGGGTTGCATGACCTTCGTCGTGCCGGGACAGGTGCATACCGCGGCCTTCATCGGCGACACGCTGTTCGCGCCCGACTACGGCAGCGCGCGCTGCGACTTCCCCGGCGGCGACGCGGGCGCGCTGTACCGTTCCATCCGGCGCCTGCTGGGCCTGCCCGGCGACACCGTGCTGTACCTGTGCCACGACTACGCGCCGGACGGCCGCGAGGTGGTCCTGGCCACGACGGTGGCCGAGCAGCGCGCGGCCAACATCCATGCGCACGACGGCGTGTCGGAGGCCGAGTTCGTGGCGATGCGCACGGCGCGCGACGCCACGCTCGCCAAGCCGCACTTGCTGCTGCCGTCGGTGCAGGTGAACATGCGCGGCGGCGCGCTGCCCGAGCCCGAGGCCAACGGCGTGCGCTACCTCAAGATCCCGCTCGACGCCGTCTGATGTTTCCACTCGTCCTCGGTCTCCTGGTCGGCCTGTCGATGGCGCTCACCGGCGCCGGAGGCGGCATCCTGGCCGTGCCCCTGCTCGTGTTCGCGCTGCGCCTGCCGCTGGGCGCTGCGGCGCCCATCGGCCTGATCGCCGTGGGCCTCGGCGCCGCCGTGTCCGGGCTGCTGGGCCTGCGCGACGGCATCGTGCGCTACCGCGCTGCAATGTTGATGGGCGGCCTGGCGATGGTGGTCGCGCCGCTGGGCGTCGCGGCCGCGCGGCGCGTGCCCAACGCCCCGCTCACGATCGCGTTCGCCGCGGTGCTGGCCTTGTCGGCCTGGCGCATGTGGCAGCGCGCGCGCCTCGCCCTGCGCACCTCCGCGGGCGCGGGCCAGGCCCGCATCGAACTGCCCTGCGTGCTCGACGCGCGCGATGGACGCCTCGTGTGGACGCGCCCCTGCGCGCAGGCGCTCGCGCTCACGGGCCTCGCCGCGGGCCTGCTCAGCGGCCTGCTGGGCGTGGGCGGCGGCTTCGTCATCGTGCCGGCGCTGACGCGCTACACGGAGCTGTCGGCGCGCAGCGTCGTCGCCACGTCGGTGGCGGTGATCGCGCTGGCGTCGGTCGGCGGCGTCGGCGCGGCCGCCTGGCACGGCCTGGTCGCCTGGGATATCGCGCTCCCGTTCGCGCTGGGCTCGGTGATGGCCGCGGTGCTCGCCCGGTCGGTCGCCACGCGCGTGTCCGGGCCGCGGCTGCACCAGGGCTTCGCGGTCGTGAGCGCGGTCATCGCGGTGTTGCTGCTGGCGCGTGGGCTGGGGTTCTCTCCGATGCGGTGATCGCCGCGGATTCAACCCCGCGCCAGCACGGGTGAGGGCCCCTGTGCGACGATGTCGTACCTATGACGGTGTCGCTCTCGCTCGCTTCCTACCCTTCCTTTCTGCGCTTCTGGGTCGGCCGCGTGGCCGGCACCCTGGCCAACCAGATGATCCTGCTGGTGGTCGCCTGGCAGATGTACGACCTCACGAACAGCGCGTGGAGCCTGGGCCTGGTGGGGCTGTTCCAGTTCGTGCCGGCCCTCGCGCTGGCGCTGGTGTCGGGCCACATGGCGGATCGCTACGACCGGCGCCACATCGTCTCGCTGGCGATGGCGCTGCAGCTCGTTGCCGCGCTGGCGTTGTTGATGGCGACGCACGAGCACTGGCTCTCGCGCGAGGTGATCCTGGGCGTGTCGCTGTTGCTGGGCGTGGCGCGTTCGTTCCAGATGACCGCGCAACAGGCGCTCACGCCGCTGCTGGTGCCCGCGCCGCTGCTCTCGCGGGCGATGGCCCTCAGTTCCTCCGGCAACCAGGCCGCGATCATCGGCGGCCCGGCGCTCGGCGGCTTCCTCTATGCCGCGGGCGCGAGCCTGGTCTACGCGGTGTGCGTCGTGCTGTTCGTGATCGGCGCGAGCCTGGTGTGGAGCGCGCGCTACGAGCACAAGCCGTCGCCGCGCGCGCCGGTGACCATGGATACGCTGCTGGCGGGCGTGCGCTTCATCCGCGCCAAGCCGGTGGTGCTGGGCGCGATCTCGCTGGACCTGTTCGCTGTGCTGCTGGGCGGCGCCACGGCGCTGCTGCCGATCTACGCGCGCGACATCCTGCACGTGGGCCCCGAAGGCCTGGGCCTGCTGCGCGGCGCGCCGGCCATCGGCGCGCTGCTGATGTCGCTGGTGCTCGCGCGCTGGACCATCAAGAGCCGTGCCGGCGCCATCCTGTTCTCGTGCGTGGCGGTGTTCGGCCTCACGACGATCGTGTTCGGCCTGTCGCACTGGTTCTGGCTGTCGATGGTGGCGCTGTTCTTCAACGGTGCGGTCGACATGGTCAGCGTGGTGGTGCGCCAGACGCTCGTGCAGCTGGACACGCCCGACGAGATGCGCGGCCGCGTCAGCGCGGTGAACTCGATCTTCATCGGCGCCAGCAACCAGCTGGGCGAGTTCGAGTCGGGCGCCACGGCGGCGCTGTTCGGCCCGGTCGGCGCCGTGGTGCTGGGCGGCGTCGGCACGCTGGTGGTCGTGGGGCTGTGGATGCGCTGGTTCCCGGAGCTGCGGCGGCGCAAGAGCCTCAGCGAGGCCTGACACGCTGCGCGGGGCGTGGATCCTGCGACTGCGCGCAGGATGACGGGCGATGTCATCCCGCGCGCAGTCGCAGGATCCAGTATTACGCCTCTATCACCGTGACGTGCGGCCAGCGCTGCGTGTAGCGCTTCGCGGCCACGCGTTCGCGGTAGGTCGCCACGCTGACGCGCGCCGGGTTGCGGCGCACCACCATGGCGAACAGGTCGTCCAGCCCCAGCGGCGCGGTCACGTGCAGGCGGTCGTCGTCGTCCAGCCGGATGCCGACGGCGGTCGCGTATTCCGGCCAGCTCGCGATCGCTTCTTCGAGCGAACGCAGCGGTGCCACCGGATGGCCGAAGTGCCGCTCGAACCACAGGTGCACGCCGGCCTGGTTGGTCACCTCCCAGGGCGTGCCGGGGGCCGCCGCCTCCAGGCGTGCCTGCAACGCGGCATCGCGTTCGGGCGACGGGTCGGCGGCGTCGAAGAACGCGACGTCGATGTCGGCCAGGGGCGACGGCGCGGCGTGCGCATGCAGCGCGTCCCACACGAGGTTGCGCACCGCGCCCGCGCCCACGCACCACGCGGGCAGGCGCAGCGCGCGCACCTGCGCGAGGGCGTCCATGAACCAGGGCGTGGCGCGCGCGAGCGCGGCCAGTCGATCCGGGTCCGTCAACGTCAGCCGTGGATGTCCAGCGCCGGGAACGACTTCACCAGGTCGTCGATGGCCTTCATCTGCGCGAGGAAGGGCTCCAGCTGATCCAGCGGCAGCGCGCTGGGGCCGTCGCACAAGGCCTTGTCCGGATTCGGATGCGCCTCCAGGAACAGGCCCGCGATGCCCAGCGCGAGGCCCGAGCGCGCGAGTTCCACCACCTGCTCGCGGCGTCCGCCCGAGGCGGCCGCGCCGGACGCGCGTTGCTGCAGCGAATGGGTCACGTCGAAGATCACCGGCGCGTCGCCCGTGCTCTTCTTCATGACCGAGAAGCCCAGCATGTCGACGACCAGGTTGTCGTAGCCGAAGGAGCTGCCGCGTTCGCACAGGATCAACCGGTCGTTGCCGGCCTCGCGGAACTTCTCGCAGATGTTGGCCATCTGCGACGGGCTCAGGAACTGCGGCTTCTTGATGTTGATCACGCGGTTGGTCTTCGCGAGTGCCACCACCAGGTCGGTCTGGCGCGCCAGGAAGGCCGGCAGCTGCAGCACGTCCACCACCTCGGCGACGGCGGCGGCCTGGTGCGGCTCGTGCACGTCGGTGATCAGCGGCACGCCGAAGGTGGTCTTGACCGCCTCGAGGATGCGCAGGCCTTCGTCGAGGCCCGGGCCGCGGTAGGAGTGGATCGACGAGCGGTTGGCCTTGTCGTAGCTGCCCTTGAACACGTAGGGGATGCCCAGCTTGCCCGTGACGCGCACGTATGCCTCGGCCGCGCGCAGCGCGAGGTCCTTCGACTCCAGCACGTTGATGCCGCCGAACAGCACGAAGGGCAGGCCGTTGCCGGTTTCGATGGCGGGGGTGATCCTGACGGTGGACATGGTGTCTCCTTGATTCGCAGCCGACATTTTGCAACGGCGTCCTGCGGGCCGTGATACGGATGGAAACGGAACCGGTTCCATGGCCGGGCTATCATCCGCGCACCCTGCACCCCGTGGTCTCGCGATGAATGAGGAACTGCAACCCGACGGCGACGTTCGACGCCGGCTGATGGCGCTGGCCGCCAGCTTCGCGCTGGTGTCCTGCGGTGGTGGCGGCGGCGGCTCATCCGCGCCGGCACCACCGCCCGCGTCCACGCCCACGCCGCCGGCCCCCACGCCCGCGGCGAGGAGCGCCAAGCGCGGGGTGGCCTACGACTTCGCCACGCTGGCCGACCTGCAGGCCGTCGGCGCCGGCGTGAGCTGGTGGTACGACTGGGGCACGCAGCCCGATGGCGCGCTGCCCTCCGACGTGGCGACGCAGGCTGCGATGGACTTCATCCCGATGCTGTGGAACGCGAGCTACGACGCGGCCGCGGTGGAGTCATACGTCGTGGCGCACGCCAATATCCAGTACCTGCTGGTGCTCAACGAGCCCAACCTCGTGGACCAGGCGAACATGACGCCCGCGCAGGCCGCCGCCGCGTGGCCCGGCTACGAGGCCGTGGCCGCGGCCACCGGCGCCAAGATCGTCGGCCCGGCCATCACCTGGGGCACGATGCCGGACTACGGCGACCCGGTGGTGTGGCTCGATGCGTTCATCGCCGCGTACCAGGCGGCCAACGGCGGCCGCGGCCCGCAGATCGACTACCTCGCCTTCCACTGGTACGACTACGGCTTGTCCGACCAGCTCGACCGGCTCGCGAAATACGGCAAGCAGGTCTGGGTCACCGAGATGGCCAACTGGCACGTCGGCGACGGCGACGCGGCCATCGACACGCTGGCCAAGCAGGAGGCGCAGATGACCGACATGGTCAACACCTGCGAGACCCGCGCCGACGTGTTCCGCTACGCGTGGTTCACCGGCCGCTTGAGCAGCGACCCGCACTTCACGAGCCTGCTGGGCGCGAACGGGCAGCTGACGGAACTGGGCAGCCTGTACCTGGGCCTGCCTTTCTAGAGCTCTCCCCGGGGCATCGTGCGCGTCGTCCGTCATCCTGCGACTGCGCGCGGGATGACGAAGCAGGGTGGCAGGATGACGGCCGGGGTCAGGGACGCAACGGCGCCGTCGGGTCCGCAGGCAACGACACGCCCGCATCCCCCGGCAGCGTCTCCGGCGCCTCCTGCTGCACGCGCTGCTGGTTGGCCCGGATGTCGTCGTAGCGGTCGAGCGTCAGCGCGCTCGCCGTGGCCGAGTCGCGCATGATCACGGGGCGCAGGAACACGAGCAGGTTGGTGCGCTTGCGCGTGCGCGAGAGATTGCGGAACAGCGCGCCCAGGTAGGGGATCTTCTCCAGCAGGGGAACCGCCTCGCGGTCGACGCTGTAGCTGTCCTCGATGAGGCCGCCCAGCACGATGATCTTGCCGTCGTCCACCACCACGTTGGTCTCGATCGCGCGCTTGTTGGTGGTGGGGCCGGCGCTCTCGGTGCCGGTCGCGGCGGTGGAGGCCACCGACGACGACTCCTGGTAGATCGCCATGCGGATCGTGCCGTTGGTGCCGATCTGCGGGCGGATGCGCAGCGTGATGCCCACGTCCTTGCGCTCGATCGTCTGGAACGGGTTGGTGGTGCTCGACGACGAGCTGGTGTACGAGCCGGTGACGAAGGGCACGTTCTGGCCCACCACGATCTTGGCCTCCTCGTTGTCCAGCGTCACCAGGTTGGCCGTCGACAGGATGTTGGTGCCCGAGGTGGCCTGGATCGCCTGGGCGACGGTGCCCAGCGTGAGGCTGGTGTCCGACGCGATGTTGAAGATGGACTTCCATTGCAGGCCCACGTCCAGCGCCTTGCTGGCGTCCACCTCCACCACCACCGACTCCACCACCAGTTGCGCGCGCCGCGTGTCGAGCTGGTCGATGGTGGCGCGCAGCTCACGGTACAGCGGCTCGGCGGCGGTCACGATCAGCGCGTTGGACGCCGGGTCGGCCTGGATGTAGCCGCCGGTGGACGGCGCCGCGGCGCCGGCGGTCGGGGCGGTCGTCTCCGCCGAGGTGCTGCTGGACGAGCTGGAGCTCGAGTTCGTGGCGCTGGGCGAGGAACCGCCGCCCAGGCCGTTCGATGCCGCCGACGGCGCGCCCGCGCCGCCGCCGCTGTTGCCCGTGCGGCTCGAATCGGTGGCGAACGCCGCGCGCAGCACCGTGGCCAGGCGCACCGCGTCGGTGTTCTTCAGGTAGACCACGTGGATGTTGCTGCGCGACGCGCCCGCGCGGTCCAGGCGCGCGACGAGCGCGCGGATCGCGGCCAGGCGCGCCGGCGTCGCGCCCTTGACCAGCAGCGCGTTCAGGTGCGGATCGGCGATCACGGCCAGGCCCGACGACGACGGCGCGGGCGCGTTGCCGCCGCCGCCGGATGAGGCCGACGCCGCGGCGGACGGGTCGGACAGCTTCATCACCGTCGGCGCGAGATCGGCGGCCAGCGCGTACTGCAGCGGGATCACCTCCACGTCGGTGGCGCTGGGCGTGTCGAGCGCGGCGATCAGCTCGCCCAGGCGCGCCAGGTTGTTCGCGTAGTCGGTGATCACCAGCGTGTTGTTGGCCGCGTTGGCGGTGACCGTGTTGTTGGCGCTGATCAGCGGGCGCAGCACCGGCACCAGGTCGTTGACGCCGGTGTACGACAGCCGGAACACCTGCGTGATCACCTGCTCGCCCTGGCGCGCCGTGCCGCCCACCATCACCACGCCGGTCTGCAGCTTCGCGTCGGCCTCGGGCACCACCTTGAGCAGGCCTTCGGACTCCACCACCGCGTCGCCCGCGCCGCGGATCGCCGACTGGAACAGCGCGAATGCCTGCGCGCGCGTGACGGGCGTGTCGCTGAACAGGCGCACCGTGCCCTTGACGCGCGGGTCGACGAGGATGGGGCGATCGAGGATGGTGGCCATCGCGCGCGCCGCGGCCTCGGCCTCGATGCTGGGGAAATCGATGGTGTAGGTCTCGTGCGCGGTGGCGTGCCGCGCCGGGGCGCTGGCGTGCGCCGGCGCGGGCAGGGCGAGCGCGCCCGCGAGGGCCAGGCAAGCGAAGGTGGAGGAAGGGGCTGCGGTCATGTGGGGGGCGAGTCTGCGTTGCGCGTTCGCGTTGCCGCATGTCGCGGACGCGCGGGTTTGTCAGCCGGGTGCGACCGCGCCGACACAACCCGACGTCGCAGCAACATCGCGCCCGGCCGTTCGCCTGCCGGCCCCGGCCGCCTCACGAGGGCGAGGACGCTGCGCAAGCGGTCGCCATGCATCGGACACAAGGTGTCGAGACGGGAACACGACGGCAACAGCCGCGCAGCGGGACGCCGGCATAGTCCGGCGGCAACGCCCTCACCGCATTCCCGAAAGAGTCCATGCCCAAGACCTCCCGTGCCGCGCTCGCGCTGATCCTCTGCCTTCCGTTGCTGCACGCCTGCGGCGGCGCCTCCGACGACGGCTACGTCCGCCTCGTCAACGCCACCACCGACTACAGCACCATCAGCCTGGTCGAGTCCGACGACGACGTGGGCGCCGCCGTGGCCTCGGACACCGTGGGCAGCTACGTGGGCGTCGGCGCCAACACCTACGACTTCGACCTGCTCACCGCGGGCTCCAGCAGCACCGCGGCCACCACGTCGCAGACGGTGGCCAAGGGCGATCACTTCACGCTGGTGGCCTACGTGGACGCCGGCACGCTCAAGACCGCCACGCTCACCGACGACGAGGACAAGCCGTCCTCGGGCTACGCCAGCCTGCGCATCTTCAACGCCGCGCCGGCGGTGGCGGCCGGCGTGGACGTCTACGTGACGGCCACGGCCTGCGCCTCGCTCACCAGCGCCGACACGGCCGTGGCCACCGACGTCAGCGGGCTGCAGAGCGGCTACGCGTCGGTGACGGCGGCCAGCGCGGGCAGCTCCTGGCACGTGTGCGTCACCGGCACCGGCGACAGCACCGACCTGCGCCTGGACATTCCCGCGCTGACGCTCAGCAGCCAGCAGATCGCCACGCTGATCCTCACCAAGACCGACGGCGGCGTGCTGATGAACGGCCTGCTGCTGAACCAGCAGGGCACGCTCACTTCGTATGCCAATACCAACGTGCGCCTGCGCCTGGCGGCCGACGCGGCCAGCGGCGGCGTGGTCAGCGCCAGCGCCAACGGCACGACGCTGGGCGCCAGCTACGCCTCGCCGACGGTCAGCGCGTGGCGCACCGTCAGCGCCGGCGACCTCGCGCTCACGCTGTCCATCGACGGGGTGGCCATCACCCAGACCGGCCTCACCGCGACGGCCGGCGGGGACTACACGCTGCTGGTGGCCGGCAGCGCCGGCGCGCCGACGGTCAACCTGCTCGCCGACGACGACTCGGCGCCCACCAGCACCACGCTGCCGGTGCGCATGAAGCTGGTCAACGGCCTGAACGGCGGCTCGGGCAGCGCGATGCTCACGTCCAGCGGCGTGGTGGTGGGCGACAGCGTGGTGTTCGGCGCGGCCTCCGCCGACGCCAACATCGCCGCGAGCTCCGCCGCCGCCGACCTGCAGGTGACCTCGGCCGGCACCACGCTGTGGGAGATGAGCGGCCAGACGCTCACCAGCGGCAGCGTCTACACGGTGTTCCTGCTCGGCGACGCCACGGCACCCAAGGGCGTGCTGCGCGTGGACAACTGACGCCGGCGGGGCGCTACCACTGCATCCTGTCCCTGATGAACAGCGTCAGCTTCTCGGCCATCGCCCGGTGCTGCGCCGATCGCGGATGGCCCCCGAAGCCCGTGAACTCGAAGAAGAGCGTGGCCATGCGTGCATCGCCGCCTTCCTTCAGGCGAGTCACGGCCGTCGTGACGTAGCCGGGCCACTTCGAGCCGGCCTTCGTCGCATCCATGCTGCCCAGCGCGCAGACGATGAACGCCTGCGGATAGGCCTTGCGGATCGACGAGACGAAGTCGATGTAGGCCTGCACGCGCTGCTCGTCGTTCGGCTCGGGCACGAGGCGATGCTGCTCCTCGACCAGCCACTTGTCGTTCTGGAACAGGTTGATCACCACCACCTGCGGCGTCCACGCCGAGAAGTCCCAGCGCGTGTCGTTTCGACCCACCGCGTTCAGCTGGTCGTAGAACTGCGGCATGACGAACGGGAACCAGCTGACCATGATGCCGATGCCGCTCTGCGAGGTGACGTGCAGCTCGGCGTCCAGGTTGCGCGCCGTGATGGCGTCGTAGGCCAAGAAGTTGTTCTTGTCGTCGCTGCGGCCATCCGGGCCGTCGTCCGGCGCCTCGTCGCCCATCCCGCTGGTGATGGAGTCGCCGAAGAACTCGATGCGGCGAGTCGGGCGCGCTGGCGGCGGCAGGAACGATTCGCCGGCGGCGACTTCGAAGTTCCTGACGGTGGTGGCGCCTTCTTCGCCTTCCGTCCGCTTGGTCAACAGGAAGCTGTGGGGGCCGGGCGCGAGGCCGCCCGCCAGCAGGTAGCGCCGGCTGCCGGGCGACGCGCGAAGCACCTTGGGGTGGGCCAGGTCGCCGTCGATGAAGACGTTGAACCAGTTGTTGCCGAACTGGTCGTCCAGCGTGGCGCTCAGCGTGGCCCCCGTGAAATTGCCCGAGATGCTGGTGCCGGGCCATGAGATCCGGGGCGCTTCGGGCTGCCGGTAGTCGACCCGACCGGCGTACACGAGCTGCGGATCGCCGCCGGAGATCAGCGGCGTCGCCAGGGCAGGCAGCGCCGCCGCGAAGAGGGCGGCAAGCAGCCAGGATGCCTTGATCTTGAAGATGATGCGATTCACGGGTTCGAACCTCGACGATGCGTTGGCACGCAGTCTTGCACAGACATCCTATTGTCCTGTCCTGCCTATAGCTGCGGTAAATCGGCTTCAAACAGGCCAGGGCGGCGTTGCAGATCCTCGCCGTACCGTCCGGTACGTCTGCGGTTTGCGCCTTGCCCTGACCTGTTTGAAGCGCGATCTACTTTTCGCACTTCTAGGCAGGACAGGGCACTGGCAGTGTTCGGCGCCAATCGGCACTTGTGCGCTGCGCCTTTGTCCCCGTGGCATCGTTGAAAATCCTCGCCATGCCACCCGGCATGGCTGCGGTTTTCGCCTAGCCACGAGGCCAAATCCGCTGGCGCACAAGCACCGCTTGGCACCGAACACTGCACTAGACGTCGTAGTCGTCGAGCGGCAGCGGCCCCGAGTTTCTGGGTTCATCGAGCTGGCGGATTCCCTCGAGCGTCAAGCCGACCTGCCGGCCGCTGACCTGGATCAGGCCGAGCTGCACCAGTCGAGCGACGTCCCGCGCGAAGCCAATCGGATCCGCGTCGTGCAGAACCTGGTACGGGTCGTCGCCGTCGCGCAGGCAGTGGAGCAGGGCGAGCTCGCCCCGCGAGAATTCGAGGTCCATCCGTCAAGGATGCCACGACGCCCAGCCCGAGCCCGGCGGGGCGGCTGGAAACCCGGGTGTCGGAGGCTCTTGCTCTGAGCCTGCCTCGAGTCCTGGCACGCGGTCTTCGGCGTACCTTGCGACGCATCGCGAGTCGCGAGCCGCTGTTTCACGGCAACCGGGAAACGCTGCGACAAAGCTTTCTTTCCCGGGAATCCATTCTCTGGTGGATCGTGACCACCTTTCATCGGCGCCGTCGTGAGTTCGCGCAGTTGCGATCGACCGGAAGATATCGCCACCTCGCCTGGCACCACGCGCGCACGCCGGCGCAGGCCCAGGACATCCTGGAATCTCTGGCGCGAAGTGGTTCGCCCCCGGCGAGTCGCCGCGGCTGAGCGGCGCATCACCTGGCGACGGAGGTGGGTCGATCCCGGTGCAACTCGACCAGCTCCAGCCGGTCGCGCGGATTCGCCGGCGCAGGCGAGCCGCGCAGGTCGCGCCGCCGCCAGACCTTCCCGTCGTCGTCCACGACCAGCAACGCGGGCGCGCGGGCGCCCCATTCGGTGAGCCCGCCGGGCCGGCTCGTGGAGTGAGGAGCGTTGCGGCCTACGCGTGCGACTACCCCCGCGGAGTCGAAAGAACGCCAGTACAACACGCGGGGCAGCGCGAATCGAGCGCATATTTGCTCGCCGAAGCTGTACGCTCATGGGTTCCTGGCGCGCCCGGAAGCGCGCCAACCCAGACCGATTCCAATGGAGCCAACTTGATCAGAAGCCACCTCTTCGCGCTCGTGCTGGGCGCCGCCGCGTTCCACGCGCAGGCCGCCGACATCCAGGCCCCTCCTACCGCACGCCTGCCGGTCGTCGACCACTACGGCGACCTTGCCGTCACCGATCCGTACCGCTGGCTCGAGGACGGCAGCGATCCGAAGGTGCATCAGTGGAGCCTCGCGCAGGACAAGCGGACCCGCACGTACTTCGACAAGCTCCCCACCCGCGAGCCGATGTTCGCTCGCCTGATGAAGCAGACCGCGGCCAGCTCGAGCTCGTACTACGACGTGCACGCTGCCGGCGGCCAGCTGTTCGCGATGTTCAACCTGCCGCCCAGCCAGCAGCCGATGATCGCGGTGCTGGGTCGCGATGCCGATCCGAAGCACGCGCGCGTCGTGCTCGATCCGAACGTGCTCAACCCGAAGGGCACCACGGCCATCGACTGGTACGTCCCGGCGCCGGACGGAAAGCACGTGGCGGTGTCGATGTCGGACAACGGCAGCGAGGACGGCTCGCTGCACATCATCGAGGTGGCCACGGGCAAGGAGACCGACAAGGTCATCCCACGCGTGCAGTACCCTACCGCCGGTGGCAGCGTGGCCTGGCGTGACGACGGCTCGGGTTTCTGGTACACGCGCTTCCCGGACGCGAGCGAGCCTGCCGAACGCCAGCACTTCTACCAGCAGATCTGGTACCACCGCGTCGGTGACGACCCGTTGGCCGACAAGTACGTGGCCGGCAAGGACTTTCCCAAGGTGGCCGAGATCGCGCTCGTCGCGGGCCCGGCCGGCACGCCGGTGGTGGCGTCGGTGGCCAACGGCGACGGTGGAGAGTTCGCACACTACCTGCTGGGCATGGACGGCTCCGTGCGCCAGGTCACGCGCTTCGAGGACAAGGTGGTGGCCGCAGTGGTCGGCGCCGACGGCCTGTACCTGATCTCGCGCCAGGGCGCGCCCAAGGGGAAACTGCTGAAGTTGAAGCTCGACGACCTCGCGCTCGACCACGCGCGGACTCTGGTGCCCGAATCCGACGCCGTGTTGCAGGTGGGCGGCGAGTTTGGCGGCGCGCCGATCACCGTCACGGCGAAATCGCTGTACGTGCGCGAGGTCGTCGGCGGCCCGTCTCGCGTGGCGATCTTTGACCACAACGGCAAGCCGCAGGGAAATTTGCCGCTGCCGGACGTGTGCACCGTGGACCAGGTGGAGGCCGTCGGCGACGGCAGCCTGCTCGTGTCGATCGCCACCTACCTCGCGCCGCCGTATTTCGCGCGCTTTGACGAGGCCAGCGGCAAGAGCACCGACACGCTGCTCAAGCAGACCAGCCCGGTCTCGTTCGGCGACGCCGAAGTCGTGCGCGAGTTCGCCATATCGAAGGACGGCACCCGCGTGCCGCTCAACATCGTACGCAAGAAGGGGCTGAAGCTCGACGGCAGCCATCCGCTGCTGCTCGATGGCTACGGCGGCTTCAGCGTCAGCCTCACCCCCCGCTTCCTCGGCGCGCCCACGCGCCTGTGGCTGGACGCCGGCGGCGTCTATGTGATCGCCAACCTGCGCGGCGGCGGCGAGTACGGTGAGGCCTGGCACGATCAGGGTGCGCTCACCCACAAGCAGAACGTGTTCGACGACTTCGCGTCCGCGGGCCAGTACCTCGTCGACCAGAAGTACACGAGTTCGTCGCACATGGCGGCCATCGGCGGCAGCAACGGCGGCCTGCTGATGGGCGCGGTCCTCACGCAGCATCCCGACCTGTTCCGCGCAGTGGTGTCGCAGGTGGGCATCTACGACATGCTGCGCGTGGAACTCGACCCCAACGGCACCTTCAACGTCACCGAGTACGGCAGCGTCAAGGATCCGGCGCAGTTGCAGGCGTTGTACGCGTATTCGCCGTATCACCACGTGGTGGAAGGCACGGCCTACCCCGCGATCCTCATGGCCACCGGCGAAACCGACGGCCGTGTAAATCCGATGCACTCGCGCAAGATGATTGCGCGCCTGCAGGCGTCCACGAACTCGGGTCGTCCGATCCTGCTGAGCATCAACGCGCATGCCGGCCACGGCATCGGCAGTTCGCTGTCGATCAGAGTGAACCAGACGGCCGACACGTACGCGTTCCTGTTCGACCAGCTGGGCATGGCGTACCCGGCACAGTGAGCGCCGCGAGATTCACCCCTCGCATGAAGGCTCGGCAGCCGCTTCATCAACGGCCACAGCGCGCGACTCGCGGTGTCCTTCGGGAAGGCGTTGCCCGCTCGAGCGTGGTGAGCGCGGCTTTCAATCGGGCGCTGCGCTATCTGGCAGGCAGCACGCGGCCACCAGCCGTCGGTCGCGACCGGTCGCTATCAGGTAGGCTGTGAGGACTACCGCATGCGAGGGAGACCATGTGAGCGAGCCGAGGGCTTACCCAGATCCGCCCGAACCCGACGCCGTAGCGAAAGGCGTTCGCGCAGTCTTCGGCGGACTCCTCGGTCTGGTGCTGGCAGCCGGACTTTGGATTCGGCTTGGCGGCCCAGGCTTGTGGGAGACGCTACTCCTGGCAACTTTCACCGTCGCATTCTGCGTATGCGGTGCGGTAAAGCTTGGTGATTCGTTTTGGGAGTCGTTGGCAAGGCGGCGGTGGCCCTGGGATTGGACCTAGTGCGACTGATAGCACCTTCTGCTGGCGTGTCGCCGACGCCGTTCGGCCAGTTGCTGCCGGTCGCCGGCGACCGGTTTCGGGTTGTGCGGCGTGCGCGTGCGGCCAAAGTGCACGAGCGATGCAATAGCTAACAGAGGAGCGATTCGATGCTGCCAATGGGTTTGAACACCAATCTTCCGCCGATGAAGGCAAAGTATCAGGTCGCTGTTGCGGTGCTTCCGATTGGACTGATGTTCGCCGCCTTCGTGCCGCTCATCTTTTTTGCCTCCTGGTTGGAGTCCGCGCTTGGAATCGCGCATAACTCGTCGATTCGGGCCAGTTCAAACGGGACTCTTTGGATCAGCATCTTCTTGATCGTCATGGTCGTCTTGATGATCACCGGGTACGTCACCGGGTGGTTGGTCAATGCAGTGATTTCGCGTTGGGCTCTCGGTTGGCCGGCCCAAAAGGTCATTGCTATCTTTCTCCACTCCGAAATACCTCAAGATTGGCTTCAGGGCCGGCAGGGAACCAGCTCGAGCAACGCAGCGGTCGCGGCGTCGAACTCGAAATGGGAACAGCAGCGCGCTGGTGGTCCGGTTCGTTTCATCCTCACCCGCGGGGTGCTGTCCTGGGGTACGGCTATGTTCGTCGCGATGTATCTGTATCCGACTTTGGCTCACAGGCGTAGCTTCGAGGCAACATCATTGCTGCTGAACCTCGCGATCTGGGCGGTCGGTGGCGCGCTGTTCGGAGGCGTACTCTGGATGCTTGGGGAATGGAGTTACAGGAAGAGCGCAAGGCAAGACGTAGGTCGATAGAGGTGGCAGGGGCGATTCCGGCCAGCAACTGCCGCTCGCGAACGTCGGCTTCGAGGTAGCCCAAATCGCCTGAAGATACAAACGGGAGCGATGCTTCAGCATGAATGACATTCTCACCGACGCACGGATGAATTTCGCATCCTCATCGACTCGTCGTCTTCGCACGATGGTGACTGCGTTACTGACGGCAGCGGGGCTGCTGCCCTCGGCACTTGGCGCAGCCAGCACTCCTCCAGCGGAACTGAATTCGACCGAATCGCTGCTGGTTGGCAGTTGGGAAGGAGACCTTCTGACCAGGTGCTCCGTTGGCACTCAGATCCTGTTGCAGCCGACGTGCTCGGTGGAACGATCCCTATGGTTATAGAAGGCTCCACGCTCAGGTTGCCTGGTGGGGTAGGCAAAGAACTTGTCTTGACGCGATATACCGGGGAATTGCCACCGCCGGAATGCCAAATTCAACATGGCGGACTGGACCGGACTTGACTTCGCGCAGCCTCCAACGCGGCTGCTTGAATTTTGGAGCGCGCGTCCGCGGTTCGGTGCAGCGCCCGGACCCGGCCATATGCGGCCTGTCGCCGACGACCACATCAAGGAAGTCCACCCAAGCGTCGCCCCGCCCGTGCTGCTCCGCGTCACCTCGAGCCAGACTCGCCAGAGGCCATCGCATGGCCGACGAGGTTGCCCGTTGCGGCCGAGACCCAAGCTGCTTCCGCGTCCGATCTTGCGCGCTTGAATGTTCGGCAGCGTACGGACGGTCGTGCGCGAGGCTGTCATATTGAAGCGGTCGGCGTATTTCGATCTCTGACGCGAAAGCTCAAACACCGGGAAAGGTGTTGAGCTTGAAACATGTGGTTGATCGCGAATCCACGCTGTCACATTGCTTTGGCTTGCTTCGCCGTTGAAATAGCAGAAACCCGACATGACTTCGACTCGCGTCCTGATCGTCGATGACAACGAAGCCTTCGTCGAAATGGCGAAGTTCATTCTCGCGAAGGCGGGCTATGAAACTCGCGGATCACCAGGTGCGCTCGAGGCGCTCGCCGAGATCCCCATCTACCAGCCTGGCGTCATCTTGATGGATGTACAGATGCCTGGCATGGACGGAATTGAACTAACGCGACGATTGAAGGCCGACTCGGCAACCAAGCACATCGTCATCCTTGCTTTCACCGCTTATGCACTCAAGGGAGACGCGGTCAATCTGCAGACGGCGGGCTTCGATGGCTACATCGCCAAGCCGGTGGATGTGATGACCCTGCCAGCCAAGGTAGGCTTCTGGGTCGAGGCGCCCCAAAGCGCGCGCGACAGCCACTTTGTCTGGCCATGAGGGTGGCATGGGCTATGTCGTTCGGTCCAACGGCGATGGCTCCAGAAGTTTCGACGAGGTGAGCGCGTGATGGCCCACAGTCCGCTGCCTGTCCCCTACAGCATCAAGCGCCACGGGATATCGCTGTCGAACTGCGACGACGAGCCCGTGCAGACACCGGGCTGCATCCAGTCGCACGGCGTACTGCTGGCCTTACGCCCGAACGATTTCGTCGTCACGCAGGTGAGCGAAAACTGCGAGCGCTGGACCGGTCTGACAGTCGATGAGCTTTTGGGACGCCCGCTGGGGGAGATTGTCGGACAGGACGCAGCTGAGCGCATTCGTGCATTGACTCAGACCGAGGGTCTGGATCGCAACCCTAGTTACGCACTCACTGGAGGTTTGCCCAGCCCGGCTATGAATGCAGCGGCGATGGACATGACGATCCACAGCGCCGACGGCGTCCTGCTCCTCGAGATCGAGCCCAGCGGACGGCGTCCTCCCGCGGTCGGCCAGGACGGTGACTATTTTGCGATGGTCAGGAATACGATCGGCCGCCTGAAGAGCACCCAATCATTGGCCGAGTTCTGCGACGTGGTCGCTCGGGAGGCCCGCAATATCACGGGTCTGGATCGCGCAATGGTCTACCACTTTCGCGCGGACGACAGCGGTGAAGTGGTGGCTGATGCGCGTCGCGACGATCTCCCTTCGTGGCAAGGTTTGCGCTATCCGGCCGAGGACATCCCCAAGCCTGCGCGTGAGATTTTCAAGAGGATCGGCGTGCGGCCGTTGCCGGATGCACAAGGCGCTCTCAGCGAGATGGTGCCGCTGCTCAATCCGGACACGAACCGGCCGCTGGACATGACCCATTGCGCATTGCGCGGGGCCTCGGTGATGTATACGGAATACCTGGCGAACATGGGCGTCGCGGCCACCTTGACGATGCCGATCATGCGCGATGGCGCGCTCTGGGGCCTGATCGCCTGCCATCACTACACGCCCACGCCGCTTCCTTATCCGCTGCGCGCCGCCGCGGAGTTCCTGGCGCAGATCGCTTCGCTCGAGATCGCGCAGGCGGAGTTGCGGGAGCACCTGGCCTATCGCAATCATCTCGATGCGGTCCACCTCGCGGTGCTGGCGCGAGCGGCTGGAGATGGCCAACTGTCCCTCGGCGCACACTCGGCTCCAAGCCTGCTGGAAGGCGTACGGGCCGATGGTGTTGCCATCTTCCAGCGTTCCCACTGGTTGACCGGTGGCATGACGCCGAGCGAGCCGCAACTGACGTCGCTGGCCTCTTGGCTTCGAGGCCGCTTCGAACAGTTGCCCAAAGGGGTTCAAACCTACGCCACCGATGCGCTGGGGATCGCGTACCCACCGGCGGTCGAGTTCGCGGAAATGGCCAGCGGGGTTCTGGCAAGTGCTGTGTCTCGGCACGTCGACAGCCCTCTGATCCTCTGGTTTCGCGGCGAGCAGGTCCAGACCTTCAACTGGGCGGGCAATCCGCACAAGGAGCCGATATCGACGGGTCCGCTGGGTCCGCGCCTGACGCCCCGCCGAAGCTTCGACCTGTGGCAAGAGCAGGTACGCGGGCGATCGATGCCTTGGCAAGCGGTCGAGGTCGAGGCCGCGGACCAACTGCGTCGCATGGTCATGGATCTGGTCGTGGTGCGCGCCGAGCAATTGGCCGAGGCGAATGCCGAACTCGCACACAGCAATGCTGAACTGGATGCCTTCGCGTACGTGGCTGGACATGACTTGAAGGAGCCGCTGCGCGGCATCAACAAGTACGCCCATCGTCTTCTGGAAGACGCTCAGGCCGGTCGCGTCCCTGACCCCGGGCGTATCGAGTGGCTGCTCCGCATGACGGTGCGCATGGACACGCTGCTCAATGCATTGCTGCACTTCTCCAGGGTGGGTCGGTTGGCGCTCGAACTGGAGCCGATAGCCCTCGGCATCGTGCTGGTCGAGGCGATGGACATGCTCGGCGCACGCCTGGCCGAAAGCAAGGTCGAGGTGCGGGTGCCTCGACCCCTTCCCGTGGCCCGCTGCGACCGGGTGCGCGTACGCGAGATCTTCTCCAACCTGATCTCGAATGCCGCCAAGTACAACGGCAACCCGCACACCTGGGTGGAGATAGGCTTCATCGGCCCGCACGATGTGTCGCCAGCGGGCGCAAGGCCCGCCTCGGCGCCTTCTGAAACAGAGAATCAAACAATCTTCTATGTGCGAGACAACGGCATCGGCATCGACGCCAGGCACAAGGATCGTGTCTTCGCGATCTTCAAGCGCCTGCATGCGGCGGATGCATTCGGCGGAGGCAGTGGGGCTGGCCTGACCATCGTTCGAAAGATGGTGGAACAGCACAGGGGCCGGATCTGGTTCGATTCGCAACTCGGCGAGGGCACGACCTTCTATTTCACGCTGGCCGATGCGAAGTTCCTCGAGAACGGCGGCCACATTGCTTGACGGCAGCAACACCGACACGCGACCCGTGCTCGTGGTCGAGGACTGCGACGACGACTTCGACACCGTGGTCGATGCGGCAACGCTCGCCAACGTCCGCAATCGCCTGGTTCGTGCGACGAATGTCGTTGAGGCGGCGGAACTGTTGGCCCGATCGCCGATGGGCATGTTTGCATTCATGCTGCTGGACTACAACCTGCCCGGGATAGACGGGCTGGACTTCCTCCGCCAGGCATGCCTCTCCGGCCTGTTGGCCGATCTACCTGCCGTGGTGCTCACCACCAGCGTCAATCCGCGTGACCGGGATTGCTTTCGCGAGGCCGGGGCCAGCGCATTCCATGTCAAGAGCGTCGCCTACACCGACTGCCTTCGGACCCTCGAGTCGATCTTCGACCAATGGCTCAACAAGGTGCATGCCCTCGGTGACGTGAAGACGTCGCCGCTCGAGCGGAGACTGGCGTGAATGCCCGGGGACGGCAGCCGATGCGCGTGCTGATCGTCGATGACAACCCTCTCGACCGCGCCGAAGCGAAGGCTGCGCTGATCAAGGGATCCGGACGCCTGTACGAGTTTACCGAAGCGTCCTCGGCCGAGGAGGCGCTGGCCTGTTGTTCGCGAGCCCCCTTGCCGGACTGTATCGTGCTCGACCTCGGCTTGCCCGATGCGGACGAGTTCGAGGTGCTGCAGCACCTGCCGCGCGACGCCGACAATCTGTTGAGCATTCCGGTGGTCGTTCTGACCGCATCCATGGAGATCGGCCTCAATCAAGCCGCGTTGCGAGCGGGCGCGCAGGAGTATGTCGGCAAGGCCTGGCTGCTTCCGGAGACGTTGACACAGGCTGTCGAGAACGCCATTGAGCGGCTTGGCATGGCCCGATCCCTGCAGCAGCAGCGCTACCTGGCCGATGTGTCTCGCAGCAGGGCGTTGGCACTCGAAAGCGAGAACCGTGAGATACAGGAGGCGACCCGCCTGAAAAGCCAGTTCCTGGCGAACATGTCGCATGAGCTTCGCACGCCATTGACGGCGATCATAGGCTTCGCCGACCTGCTCCAGATGGGGGCCGTCGAGCAGAACGCGCCGCAGTTCCAGACTTTTCTCGGCCACATTGGAAACAGTGGTCGCCATCTCCTGCGTCTGATCAACGACGTCCTGGATCTATCCAAAGTGGAGTCCGGAAAGTTCGAGTTTTTTCCGGAGGCGTTCGATCTCTCGGTGCTCATGGTCGAGGTGCAGGACATCTTGCACACTGAGGTGCAGCGCAAGCATCTGCGGGTGGTTGCCGAGATCGAACCGTCGTTGAATCACCTGGTGCTCGACCCCTCGCGACTGAAGCACGTGCTGTACAACTACCTCTCGAACGCGATCAAGTTCACCCCGGCGGGCGGCCTCATCACGATGCGTGCCGGCGCCTCCGGGACGCGGCACTTCCGACTTGAGGTCGAGGATACGGGCCTGGGGATCGCGGCTGCCGACCTGCCGCGTCTGTTCACCGCTTACCAGCAGCTCGACGCCGGTTCGACGAAGCGGTACGAGGGCTCCGGCCTGGGACTGGCACTGACTCGGCGCCTGGTGATGGCTCAAGGCGGCACCGTCGGAGTCCACAGCGAGCCTGGGCATGGCAGTGTGTTTCATGTCGTCCTGAATCGCATTCACGGGACTGACCAGATGAAGAGCGAGCAAGCGGAACGCCACCTCGCCAGGTCGCCTGACCGCTGCCTCCTTGTGATCCATGATGAACAAGATGATCCGCCTCTGCTGGTCGCGGGGCTCGCTGCGGTAGGGTTCCAGGTCGATGCGACCTCAAATGGAGAGCGGGCCGTGCAACATGCGAGCAATCGCGAGTACGACGCGATCACGCTGGCCCTGTTGCTTCCGGACCAGCGTGGGCTGGACGTTCTGAAGCAAATTCGCGCGAATGGCCTGAGCCGTGGTTCGCCGGTAGTCGGCTTGACGATGCGTGCACAGGGAGGTTTGGCGGCCACGTTCGCGATCGCCGACGTTCTGGCCAAGCCGATCCGAACCGATGAAATCGCGACCGCGATGGCACAGTTTCGGTTGCCGGGAACAGTCCCCACCAATGTGATGGTGGTGGATGACGATCCAGTAGCGCTCGACCTCATGCATGCGACGCTCAAGGACATCGGCATCGACGCGGTGTGCGTCCCGGATGGACGCACGGCACTGCGGATGCTCGATAGACACCGCCCCGACGCGATCATTCTCGATCTGGTGATGCCAGAGTTCGACGGCTTATCCGTTCTGGATGCGTTGCAGCGAGAGCCCGTCTGGCGAGAGACGCCGGTATTCATCTGGACGAGCATGCTGCTCGATGAGACAGCCTACCTCCGTCTCGGACAGTCTGCGCGCACGATCTTGAGCAAGCACGGAGGCTCGCTTGAAACCACGCTCAATGCCTTGCGCCTTTGGCGGCCGTTCGAGGCTCCCACGCCGACCGGAGCCATCACGTGACAGCGCCCCGGATCCTGGTCGTCGACGACAACGTGGTGACCATCGAACTCACCAGCTTCATTCTTGGCGCTGGCGGGTTCGTCGTTGCGTCGACATCGGATGCGAATCGTGCCGTCCACGAGATTTCAACGTTCCGTCCAGACTTGATCCTGATGGACATACAGATGCCCGGACTGGATGGCCTCGAATTGACGCGCCAGATCAAGCGGACACCTTCCTCGAAAGACATCCTGATAGTCGCCTTCACGGCATTTGCGATGAAGGGGGACGAGGCCAAGATGCTTGAGGCTGGATGCGACGGCTACATCGCCAAGCCATTCGACGTGGCCATGTTCGCGGACACTATACGTTTGCTTCTCTACGACTCACCGACGCGTGCCTTCCAAGGCAAACGGCTTGATTGACCACCTAGCGCTAACATGTGATGCCGCAATCGCTGACGATCTGGCAGCAGATTCATCGTGTCACCGGCACTTATATGCCGAGAGCTCGTTGCTGCCGGATCTCGCGTTGGGCGCGCACGCTGGGGCGATGCCGGTCGTCTACTGCTTCACCGCGCAAACGTCAGCTTCCTCCAGGAGGTCGTCCGTCCACGGCAGCGCGTTGCCCGGGTGCGGCGTGTCCGGCGGGATCGCATTGACTCGACGCCGAACTGCACGCCGCGCTGTCCCGGCTACTTCGGCGCGCGACCCTGGGCGCTCAGTTCCGCCTGCGCCAGCAGCCAGTCGAACGCACGATTGACGATCGGCGATCTGGGCGTGAGCCTGCTGCGCATGGCCCAGAAGCGCGGCCGCGCAGCGGTGGGCACCTGTTCGACCCGAACGGTCCGCCCGCAGTGCAGCGAGTCTTGCGCGAGTATGTCGGACAGGTAGGCGACGCCCAACTCGTGCTCCGCCGCCTGGAGAAGGAGGCGTTCGTCGTGGAGGGTTGCCGCGCGGCGGATCTTGAGGGGCTTGGCGCCGGTGTTGGCGAGCAGGCCGGCCCATTGGGGTTCGCCCTCCAGGAACAGCAGCGGCGCGCGCTCCAGCAGCTTCGGGTAGGCCACGTTGTGCAGCTTGAGGGCGGTGCGCGGTCCGCAGACGGCGATGGAGCGGTCCTCGAGCAGGGGCACGCTCTCGACGTCGTTGTCATGGAGCGGCTTGCGCGCGACGATCAGGTCGATGTCGATGCGGTCGATCGAGACCGCCTCCTGGTCGGACACCATCCAGACCTCGATGTCCGCGTGCAGGGCGCTCAGGAACTGCAGCCGCGGCATCAGCCAGCCCTGCGCGAAATCCGGCGGACACGCCACCAGCAGCGACGCCTTGTTGGCATACGGCTCCAGCCGGTCGAAGCCCATGTGGAGGCGACGCAGCGTCTCGCGCGTGGTCTCCAGCAGCAGCGCGCCGGCACCCGTCAGCTTGACCCCGTGTCCCTGCCGCAGGAACAGGCGCTGGCCCACGAAGGCCTCCAGCTTGAACACGCGTTGGCTGACGGCCGACTGGGTCAGGTTCAGCTCGCCGGCCGCGCGCGAGAGGCTGCCGTTCCGCGCCGTCGCTTCGAAGGCCACCAGGCTGCGAAACGGCACGTCGTTGATCGCGGTATTAATATTTTTCATACTGACCTTGATTCTAGTGACTATGCGCGCATTGCCCTGTCTGAGAGGATCGATTCGACAGCAGACGTGCCGACGCGACCCGATCGGACCTGCGCCTCCCGGACATCAAAGCCACCATGACCGACAGCACCCGACGCGGCGACCTCGCCATCCATCGCACCACCGATCTTGGCCACGAACCCGAGGGGACGTTCGGCGGCGTGCTGTCCTTCCTGCGTCGGCGCTATACCCGCGATCTGACCAACGTCGACGTCGCCGTCACCGGCATCCCGCTGGATGTCGCGACCACCTTTCGCCCGGGCGCGCGCCTGGGGCCCGCGGCGATCCGCGCGGCCTCGGTGCAGCTCAACGAAACCCAGTTCGCCTGGGGCTTCGGCCCGTGCGACCGGATGTCTGTGATCGACTACGGCGACTGCTGGCTGGATCACCACCGCCCGGCCACGGTGGTGCCCGCCATCGTCGAACACGCGCGAACCATCCTGGCGAGCGGGGCCAGGATGTTGAGCCTCGGCGGCGACCACTTCGTCACCTATCCGCTGCTGCGAGCCCATGCGGAGCGCTACGGCAAGCCGTTGTCGCTGATCCATTTCGACGCCCATTGCGACACCTGGGCCGACGACGACGTCGATTCGCTCAATCACGGCACGATGTTCCACAAGGCCATCAAGGAAGGCCTGATCGATCCGAAGCGCTCCGTGCAGATCGGTATCCGCACGTGGAACGACGACTTCATGGGGATGAACGTGCTGGGGGCCGACTGGGTGCATGCGCATGGCACGCCCGCCGTCGCGCAGCGCATCCTCGAGATCGTCGGCGACAGCCCGACCTACCTGACCTTCGACATCGACTGCCTGGACCCGGCCTTCGCGCCCGGCACCGGCACGCCGGTGTCAGGCGGCTTGAGCAGCGCCCAGGCGTTCGACATCCTGCGCCGACTCGTGCCCGTGAACCTGGTCGGCATGGACGTCGTCGAGGTGGCTCCGGCCTACGACCACGCCGAGATCACCGCGCTGGCCGCCGCGCACATCGCCACTGAACTGCTTTGCCTGCTCGGCGCCCAACGGCGCTGAGCGATCCGCTCCCCGGTTCATGTCTTTGTGTAGAGGAATCTGATGAAGCTGTTCAATCTGCCCCGGCGCAGCGCCGCCCGAACGTTGCTCGCCGCACTCATCGGCGCGATGGCCGTCTGCGCAGCCCGCGCCGCCGACGAGGAAAAGGTGTTGAACGTCTTCAACTGGAGCGAGTACATCGCGGATGACACGGTGCGCAACTTCGAGAAGGAGACGGGCATCCACGTTCGCTACGACAGCTTCGACTCCAACGAGATCCTGTTGGCGAAGATGATTGCGGGGCACACCGGATACGACATCATCATCCCGTCGTCGGACTACGGCCGGATCATGATGGACGGCGGCTTGGTCCAGAAGCTCGATCGCGGCCTCCTGCCGAACTGGCCGAACCTCAGCCCGCCCGTCATGCGGATGATGTCCAGGTTGGACCCCGGAAACCAGTACATGGTGCCCTGGCTGGGCAGCACGGTCAGCGTGGGCTACAACATCGACAAGGTCAAGGCGGCACTCGGCACGCTGCCAATTCCGGACAACCCCTACGAGTTGGTGTTCAACCCGAAGTACACCGCACGCCTGAAATCCTGCGGCATCTCGGTGCTCGATTCCGCCATCGACCTCTTTCCCGCGGCCCTGGTCTACCTGAACCGGCGCGCCTACAGCAACAACCCGGCTGACTATGCCGATGCCGCCGCCATGCTGCAGAAGGTGCGTGGCGACATCGGCCTGTTCAGCTCGAACGGCTACATCACCGACATGGCATCGGGCCAGATCTGCGTGGCACTCGGCTATGGCGGGGATTTCAACAACTCGGCCCAGCGCGCGAAGAGCTCCGGCAATGGCGTGCTCATCG
>Ga0302151_10000057_pt1 | contig 63424 bp, 49 predicted proteins | sample I_Bog_N1_3_FD_192428 | JGI IMG/M metagenome (GOLD analysis project Ga0302151, IMG submission 192428) | Peat permafrost microbial communities from Stordalen Mire near Abisko, Sweden - I_Bog_N1_3 | ecosystem: Environmental > Terrestrial > Soil > Wetlands > Peat | place: Sweden: Abisko, Stordalen...
GCAAAGACAAAGGAAGAAGCAGATTCCCTTGCGGGAATGACAACCAGAAAAGCAAGGACAACAGCAACTGCAAAAGCAAAGGCAAGTGCGAGGGCGGCCGGTGGGCCGCTTTTTTAGTTTGGGGCGGAGATGAGGCCTACGAAGAGTTTTTGGAAGCGCGGGAGGTCGAGGTCTACCTGGGCGTGGACTTTGCCGATGGGGGTGGTGGGGCGCATGGATTCTGGCCAGGTGAGGGTTTCGCCGTAGGTGGGGCCGTGGGAGAGGTCTACGTCCATGTAGAGGACTTTCTCCTTGGTGATGAGGGAGGGGTCGAGGAAGGCGGCTGCGGTGAGCTCGTCCCATAGGTAGTAGCGGTCCTGGGACCAGCGGGCGATGTATTGGGCGGCGAGGTGGTGTGCGGGGTCGGCCTGGGCGGCCTGGGTGATCTGGTCGAGCATGGGTTGGGTGAACATGGCCTTGATGGAGATGTCGACGGTAGTGATGTCGATGCGGGGGAAGGGCGCGCGGAGGGTGATGTGGACGGCCTCGGGGTCGAACCAGAAGTTGAACTCGTGGCGAGGGCTGTCGGCGAATTCGGGGTCGTCGGTTTGGGGGTTGAGGCTGCCGCCCATGATGACGATGCCTTGGGTGAGGGCGGCGAAATCGGGGTCGATGGAGATGGCGAGGGCGATGTTGGTGAGGGGTCCGGCGGCGTAGAGGGTGACCTGGTGGGGGTGTGCGCGGACCTGGCGGATGAGGAAGTGGGCGGCGTCTTCGGCGATGGGGCGGGTGGTGGGCGCGCCCTCGGGCATGGGCGGGACGTCGTAGGGGCCGTGGAGGGTGGTGGAGATGGCGCCGGAGTCGTCTTTGACGTTCATGACGCCATGGTCGGTGGCGACGAGGGTGGTGGGGCCGGCTCCCCATGCGCCGAGCCAGCCGACTTTGCCGTTGAGGGGGGTGGCGAGGCGGGTTTCGACTTGCGAGCGGACGAGGGGGAAGACGGCTCCCATGGCGACGGGGACGTCGGTGCGGTGGAGGAGTTCGAGCATGCGGAGGGTGTGCTGGGTTTCTTCGTCGCGCCAGGCGTTGCCGGTGACCATGGTGATGCCGAGGACCTGGACCTGGGGCGCCTGGAGGAGGACGATCATGGCCATTTGATTGGAGCCGCCGGGGCCGGAGCCGTCCTGGTCGATGAGGACGAGGCGTTTGGGGGTGGCTTGGGGGGGGGGGGTCTGGTCTGAGGTTTGGGCGGGGGCGATGGAGCTTAGGGCGAGGGTGGCGGCAAAGAAAATAGCGGACAGGCGACGGGTCGTCATGTCCGCTATTTTTTCATATTGGTGAGGGTTAGCGGCGGCCGTAGCCACCGCGGTCACCGCCGCCGCCGCGTCCGCCACGGCGGTCGTCGCGACGGCCGCGATCTCCGTAGCCGCCACGGTCACCCCTGCCACGATCGTTGCGTCCACCACGGTCGCCGCCGCGGGTGGGCATGGCGGGGATGGTGTGGGGCAGGTCGGTGCGGCCCTTGGGGTAGACGACGAGGTAGCGCTCTGCGCCTTCGCCGTGGGAGAGGGTTTCTACGTCTTCCATGTCGCGGAAGGCCATGTGGAGCATACGGCGCTCGCGGGAGTTTGTGGGCGAGAAGCTGTAGGGCTGTCCGGTTTCGTGGACGCGCTCGGCGGCGGTCTGCGCGGAGAGGACGATCTCCTGCTTGCGTAGGGCCTTGAAGTTGAGGGCGTCGAAGCTGATGAGGTTGTGCTCGCGGGCGTCAAGTTTGAGGATTTGAGCGGCGAGGTGCTCAAGGGCGCGGAGGAGTTCGCCGCCACGCTGGGTGAGCAGAGGAGCGTCGGTGCCGGCAAGCTCAACGTTGAGGACGGTCTGATCCTCTTCGGGGTCGGCGTTGGGGGCAGCGCCGGAGATGCGGAACTTGAGGCGCAGACCGCCGAGGCGGACGATGGAGTTGAGGAGATTGGCGATTTGCTGGGCGGCTTGCTGTAGGTTGTCGATGGGCATAACTGGTTAGTATCTCAGACCGGGGTAGGGTGGCGGGGAAATTGTTGGGGTTGGGGGTAAAAGAGGGAGGGCGCGGCAGGTGCCGCGCCCTTGGGAATGGATGAGATTGGGGGCTAGGAGAGATGTTCGGGGGCGTGCGCGGGGAAGAAGCGGCGGACGACGACGGGGACTCCGAAGGCGAGGGTGACGACGAGAGCGGTGGAGATGAGGTCGCGGGTGTAGAAGGGGATGCCGGCGATGTAGCAGGCGACGAGGCCGTTCCTATCCGGGGTGTACATGCCGGGTGAGCCGGCCCAGACGGCGTAATTGGAGGCGAAGAAGAAGCTGGAAGGGCCGAGCAGGGAGGCGGTTGCGCCGCGGAGGAGGGTGGTCTTGCTGGAGAGCAGGATGCGTCCGAGGACGATGGCGGCGGCGTACCATCCCCAGGTGACGAGGTAGGCCTGCCAGTGGAAGTCGTAGGCGTAGACGCGGGTGGTGAGGTAGTAGTCGACGAGAGCGAGGACGGTGACGGGAGCCAGCATCTCGAGCCAGGTGCGGCGAGCGCCGAAGTAGAGCAGGGAGCCGCCGACAGCGGTGAAGCCGAACCAGTCGGCGTGGGGAATGACGCGGCTGAGCACGGCGGCGAGCAAGAGAAGATACGCGGGCATGACTACCTCAAAAAAAGGGTGCAGATGGATGTTTTGAGAAGCGCTGGCTGAGGCGACAAGGCGCCTTTGGCAGCAGAGGCTTCCGGAGAAATGCTCTTTCCATTCTGCGGAGCGCGGGGCGATGGGTCAACTGAAAGTTATTGATGGGGTGAAATAAAGGGCAAATACGGTGCAAAAGGGCGAAAAAAACGGGGAGATGGGGTTTGGGTGGAGGCTGGTGAATGAAGCCTGCGATGTGGAGCGGTAATACGGGGAGCTGACGGAGGCAACGCAGGTGGGCATTTACTGCTGCGGGAAGATTCAGCGGTGTACCGCGTTGGCCGAGGAACTCGGAGATGTGGTCTGGGTGGGTGGAGCGGCCGAAACTCAGGCCAGCACTGTGTGAAGCTCATCAGGGTGTACCAGCGGGTGGTTGAAGGAGAGGAGACGAGGGAGGGAAGTGTGAGCAAGCCCTAGTTGCCGGAGAAGAGGTGGCCCTGATCGGGGTTCGGGGCGGATGCGGGTTGGGTGGATTCGGGAGGGGTTGGTGGTGTGGAGCCTGGCTCGGGAACTCTGGCGGTGGGGGATTTGAGGGGGAAGACTGCGCCCTCCCAGGAGCGGCCGCGGCGGCGGGCGAGGACGAGGGATTCCTCGGCGTCGGGGCTGGCGGCGATGAGGTTGCCCTGCTCGTCCCAGATGGCGCTGCGGCCGGCAGGGATGTAGCCGCCGGTGGGCGCGGAGTGGTTGGCCATGAGGACGGCGATGCCATGGGTGCGGGCGTAGCCGGCGAGGAGTGCCGATTCGGCGGGATAGGCGGAGGCGCTGAGCAGCACGCTGTCTGCGTAGACATTGGCGCGGTGGGCGGCGGCGTTGGCGGCGTGGGAGGGGTGTGTGATGTCGGCGCAGATGGCCATGGCGACCATGAGGCTGCCGACGCGGAGGATGGGGCCTCCCTGACCGTCTTTAAACCAGGGTTTTTCACTGGAGTGGACGTGGCGCTTGGTGTAGATGGCGACCATGCCGTCGGGGAGGAAGGCGAGCTGGCCGATGTAGATGTCTGGCGAGCTGAAGCGGACGGGAGCGCCGGCGAGGATGGTCATGGAGGATTCGCGGGCCAGTGTCTTGAGGGGGTCGAAGATGGGGGAATAGGGGTTGACGACGAGGGATTCCGCGCGCTGGAGCTCATAGCCGGTCAGGGAGAGCTCGGGGAAGACGAGGAGCTGGACGCCGAGGCCGGCGGCGACGGTGGCGATGCGCAGGTGGCGGTCGAAGTTGGTTTGGAGGTCGGCGGGGACAGCGGCGAACTGAGCCGCCGCGATGATGCGCGCCATGGGCTAGCTGACCTCGCCGGGGGTGACGGGCAGCTCGGTATCGAGGCGGACGAAGGCTTCCCTGGAGAGCTGGACGAGGGCCTGGGTGAGGATGGGCGAGTCGTTGAGGGACTCGGGGCGGGAGAGGCGGATGCCGAGTTTGGCGGCGTAGTCGTGGAAGGCGATGTCGATGTCGTAGAGGATTTCGACGTGGTCGCAGAGGAAGCCGATGGGCTGGAGGATGAGGTTCCTGACTCCCTGCTGGGCGAGGGCGTCGAGGGTGGATTCGACGGAGGGGCCGATCCAGGGGCCACCGCTGGCGCCCTGGCTTTGGAAGGCAAAGTACCAGTTGGTGACTTCGGGGACGAGAGCGGCGACGGCCTGGGCGGTGAACTTGGCCTCGACGGGGTAGGGGTCAGGGGTGGATTCGGCGGTTCCGCTGGCACCGGGACGGCCGGAGGGCCATAGGATGGGTTGGCCGGCAGAGGCAGCGGCGGCCTGGATGGTGCGGCAGGGGACGCTGTGGGCGGTGAAGAGAACGTGGATGGGGTCGTCGGACTCTGACTTGACCTGGGCGATGGCTACGCGGAGGCGAGCGGCGAAGGCCTGGGCGAGGAGCGGCTCGTGGGCCCAGCCGTCGATGAAGTCGACGATGATGCCGACCGCCTCAGTGAGTGCGGCGCGGCGATAGAGGCCGGTGGAGGTGCGGGAGTTTTGCGGGGCGAGGCAGATGGCGGCGATGTGGTCGAGGCCGTCGTTGCGCATTTGGCGGACTACGTTGGTGATGTAGGGACGCCAATTGCGCATGCCGACGTAGACGGGCTCTCCGAGCGCCGCGGCGAGTAGTTCACCCTGCTGGAGTGTGAGGTCGGTAAGGGGGCTGTGGCCTTTGGGCTCTCCGATGAGGGAGTAGCGGTGCTGGATTTCGTCGATGACGTGCTGGGGCATGGGCCGTCCGCTGACGACGTTGCGCAGGTACTCGGGGATTTCGTCCACGGTGTTTGGCGTTCCGTGGGCAAGCAGCAGGACGGCGCGTTTAGCCACGAGGGACCTCAGAAGATGGTTTTGCGAACTGGGGAGCGAGAGCGTGCACCATTTTGACGACGGCCTGGACGTTTTCGACAGGGGTGCCGGGGACGATGCCGTGGCCGAGGTTGAAGATGTGTCCGGGGCGTCCGTTGGCCTGGGCTAGGATCTGCTTGACGCGGGTCTCGATGACGGGCAGGGGCGCGAAGAGGGTAATGGGGTCGAGATTGCCCTGGACGGCGCAGGCGTAGTCCATGGACTTCCAGCCGGTGTCGAGGGGAGTGCGCCAGTCGAGGCCAACGACGTCTGCGCCAGTTTCACGCATGGCGGGAAGCTGGCTGGCGGTGTCGACGCCGAAGTAGATAACGGGGACACCCATGGCCTGGACGGCGCGGATGAGGCGGGTGGTGATGGGCAGGACGTAGTCGCGGTAGTCCTGGACGGAGAGGGAGCCGACCCAACTGTCGAAGATCTGGATGACGTCTGCACCGGCATCGACCTGCTGCTGACAATAAGGGAGCAGGACAGCGACGATTTTGTCGAGGAGCTTGTCCCATGCGCCGGACTTGGAGTACATGAGCTGCTTGGTGAAGATGTAGTTTCGGGAGCTGCCGCCCTCGATCATGTAGCTGGCGAGGGTGTAGGGTGCGCCGCAGAAGCCGATGATGCCGAGCTGATCTTTGAAGTGACCGGCGACGCGTTCGATGGCCTGGGCGACGTACTCGAGCTCGTTGGCGCGATGGGTCTGGAGGGCGTCGATGTCCTCGGCGGTGCGGAGAGGCTTGTGGACGCAGGGGCCCTCGCCGGCGACGAACTCGAAGTCGAGGCCCATGGGTTCCAGGGGGAGGAGGAGGTCGGCAAAGATGATGGCCGCGTCGACGCCGAGTTTTTCCGCAGCGGTGATGGTGACTTCTGCGGCAATTTCGGGCTTTTTGCAGATTTCGACGAGGGTGTGGTGCTTGCGGACTTCGCGGTACTCCGCCATGTAGCGGCCGGCCTGGCGGAGGAACCAGACGGGGGGGCGGTCAACGGGGCGGCGGAGACAGGCGCGGACGAAGCGGCTGCCACCGGTCAATTCCGGCAGCAGGCCGGGGATTTCGATCGAAGGGCTCATAGACTATCAATTCTACCGGGTGTGTTACGGGGTGAAAACGTGAGCTGTGTCACTGGTTATTTTGATATGAAACTTTGCGTGGGTGCTTGCGATGTGATTCCTCGTAAATCGCATGTATACCTACGCGGTCACTTTCGTCTCCTTTGGCCGACGCACTATCTTTGTGCGGACCTCAACCGCAGAACTATTGCAGCGGACTCTCTTGAAGTACCGGGATGCGGGCTGATATGCCTTACATGGATTTGTCGTTATGCCGGAACATCTGCATGTGTTTTTGTCGCCGCGTGAAAACAATACACTTGAACGCTGCGCTCCGTTGATCAAGGGAGGCTTCTCGCACGCGGTTCGAGTCGAGTGTCCTGGAGAAATCTGGCAGGGGCTGAAGCCCCATTGAATTGACTGCCTTTATGCCGGGGTTAAAACCCCGGCCTACCGCCCGTCCGAACTCACGCGAGGTTATCGCGCGCCGTAGTTGGTGTCGATCCATTGGCGGTAGGCGCCGGAGGTGACTTCCTGGACCCAGGGCTGGTTGTCGAGGTACCAGCGGACAGTTTTGCGGAGGCCGGTGGCGAAGGTTTCCTGGGGAAGCCAGCCGAGTTCGCGCTCGGCCTTGGTGGCGTTGATGGCGTAGCGGCGATCGTGGCCGGGGCGGTCGGTGACGAACTGCATGAGCTGGGCGTGGGGGCGATGGGGCGAGTCGGGGAGGAACTCGTCGAGCAGGGCGCAGAGAAGGCGTACGGTGTCGAGATTGGATTGCTCGTTCCAGCCGCCGATGTTGTAGGTTTCGCCGATTTTGCCGCGTTCGAGGGCGACGCGGAGGGCAGCGGCATGGTCGCCGACGTAGAGCCAGTCGCGGATTTGGAGGCCGTCGCCGTAGATGGGCAAGGGCTGGCCGTGCAGGGCGCGGTCGAGGATGAGGGGGAGGAGCTTTTCCGGGAATTGCAGGGGACCGTAGTTGTTGGAGCAGTTGGTGACGATTGCTGGGAAGCGGTAGCTCTTGACCCAGGCGCGAACGAGCAGATCGCTGGCGGCCTTGGAGGCGGCGTAGGGGGAGTTGGGTTTGAAGGGGAAGGTTTCTTCAAAGGGCGCGTCACCGGGCTTGAGGGAACCGAAGACTTCGTCGGTGGAGACGTGGAGGAAGCGGAAGCGGGCGCGGGAGGCTTTGTCGAGCTTGGCGAGCCAGGCGCGGGAGGCTTCGAGCAGGGTGAAGGTGCCGTGGACGTTGGTGTTGAGGAAGTCTTCAGGACCGACGAGGGAGCGGTCGACGTGGCTTTCCGCGGCGAGATGAACGATGGCGCGGGGATTGTGTTCGGCGAGGAGGCGGTCGATGAGGGCTCGGTCGCAGATGTCGCCATGGACGAAGGTGTAGTCGGGGCGATCGGCGATGGAGACAAGATTGCGCAGGTTGCCGGCGTAGGTGAGCTTGTCGAGGTTGACGAGGGGGGTGCCGACTTGGGCGAACCAGTCGAGGATGAAGTGGGAGCCGATGAATCCGGCGCCGCCGGTAACCAGGATGGGGCTGGAGTTGGTGAGCATCGAGATAAGTGTACCGCTGAGCGGGGGCAGGGTGTTGGGAGGAGGGTGGAAGCACGGAGAAAACAGGGGATTTGAGTTATGGAATGGATGTATACTCGGGCCTACCCGAGTTTGAAAGTGGACCAACTGCTTTCTAAGGGGGGAGTTATGTTCCCATGGCTGGGAAAGGAAAGACTTGTTATGAGCTCATCCGCATTTGCTGGATCGCCCGATGTATCAACCGCAGCCGAAGCCGTAGAGCCGGAAAGCGTGGCGGAGGCGCGGGAAGTGTCGCAGTGGCAACGGAAGTTACTGCCGTTCATGATTCGCTTCATGGTGGTGATAGCGATTGGTTTTTTTGCGTTGAGCGCTTACGACGTGTATGAGATGCAGCGGTTTGTGGCGAGCGAGAACAGCGGGAACCTGAGCGGCCGTGTGGAAGCGATGGTGCGGACCAATAGTGTCGCACAGGCGATGACGACGGAGGACACGATTCAGCAGTCTCTACTGGTGCTGGAAGCGGCGGCGATGGAGAGCCGTTACCGGCAGGCGAGCGCGCTGTTGATGTCGCGGATATGGACGCGGCAGTTGGCGTTTTTGACGGGGATGGTACTGGCGTTTCTGGGCGCGGTTTTCATCTTGGGGAAGATGAGCGATGCGACGTCGAATGTGAGCATGGGGACGGACCAGTTGAAGGGGGCGATTTCGAGCAGTTCCCCGGGGTTGATCTTGGCGTTTTTCGGGACTCTGCTGATGGCGATATCGCTGGTGGTGCAGCCGCAGATTGAGGTCCAGGACAGGCCGCTCTATTTCACGCTGACCGGGGTGGTGCCGAATCCGAATGCGCAGAAAGTGGCACCCGAGCCAATCGTGGTTGGGCATCCTGCGCCGAGGGAAGACACGGGGGCAATCGACATATTCGGCGGGGTGCATGGGTCAAAGCCGCCGGTGAAGTGAGACGCATGGAGGAGGATGGGATGAGACTAGCTCTGCGATGGATGATGCCTGTTGTGCTGGTAGCGCTGGCGATGCCGGGGCATGCGGCGTCGTTTGACCAGATCAAGAGCCTTTGGGAAGCGAGGCAATGGGCGCAGGTGATTCCGCTGGTGTCTGCGTATCGCAATGAGCCGGGGGGGCGGACGTGGCAGGTGGATTACATGCTGGGGACCAGTGAATGTCACGTGGCGGGGCAGGAGAAACGGGGCGAAGCGGTGCTGAATTATGTACTGCAGAACTACCACCTGCCGGATAGTGGGCGGGATGCAACAAGCCAGGCGATTGCCTACTGCGAGCACCAGGGAAACGGGGTGCAGCAGGAGCCGTCTTTTCTGTTTGTGCCAATCACGGGACAGATGGTGAGTGGTCCACTGGTCTCCGGCAAAGGTGGATATTTGGAGGTTCCGGAGTCAGCAAAGATGATTACGGGAAATGTAACTCGTTCGCCGATCCCGATCAGCGAGCTTGAGAAGCGGGTGTACTCCGTGAAAGAGGCGGATGAGGCGCTGGCGGCAGCGAAGGCGCGTATTCGCGGCTCGAATGGAGCGGTGGAGTCGGGATTCGTTGTGGTTTGCGGCGAGTACTGCGACGGTCAGCCGAAGGGGGTGGCGGAATGTCTGGCGGGTTATCGGTGGCCGCTTTATGATGCGTTCGAAATGGAAGTGCCGCAGTCTTTGGTGACGGTGTATGTCGCTGGGGATATTGACAAGGTTGGGGAGTTCGCCAGCCGGTTGCATAGCATTTCGCTGCCGTTTGGAACTGTGGCGTACTCGGTGTACGAGGACCTGAGCATTGTAGGCATGGGCTCGGGCGACCAATGCGGATCGCTGGCGCATGAGTTGGTGCATCTTTCGATCCGAGAGAAGTTTGGGGACAGTCCGCCATGGCTGGAAGAGGGGCTGGCGTCGGAGGTCGCGGTGAGCGAGCCCACGGGAAAGCTGCTGAGATTTGGACCGAGCTGGCGGGACGATACGCTGCGAGAAGAGTGGCAATACCGGCCGAGCGTGGGGCAGCTGATTGCGGCCAACTGGAGCGAGTACTCGGCCAATGATCGAAGTTCTGAGGAGCCGGTTGCGGCTCTGCAGGCGATGGCGGCGGTTTTCATACGGTATCTGGATGCGAAGGGGAAGCTGAAGGCGATTTACTTTGCGATCCGGGACAATCGGTTTCCCGCAGGGGCGAGTGCTCCGCGACCGGCGGCGGAGATTGTGCAGGAGCAGATGGGGATGAACCTTGCGCAGATGGATGCGGATTTTGTGCGGTGGTTTGGGGAGAGCGAGAGACGTTCCTGGGGAGCTGGGAATGACCCGCCGGAGGTGACGAATCAGAACGCCAACGCTCCGCCGAAAATCAAGAAGTAGGGGTCAGGGGTCAGGAGACCCAGCCGCCGCAGCGCTTCTGCAGCTTCCAGCCGGACTTAGTTCTGGTGAGAATCTCCGCATTAACATTTCCACACAGGTTGCCGCAAACGAAGCTGAAGAAGACAACTGCGTGCGTATGGGATTTGTCGAAGCGGATTTCACCTAGCCTGACCAGCCCATGTGCGAATGCATCCTTCACCGCATCGTCTACCGGCCCGCCTGACATTACTGTGGGCTCCGGATCATGTGCTCTCACCTCCCGCTCCTGCTTCTCCGGATCTACCAGCCGCAGGTTGCCCAGTTCCAGGATCGCCAGATCCTCTGCCCTGAGCCGATGCGTAGTCCCCTTTCGCATTGGCTCAAGGCTCAGCTGTCGGCCACAGCTCTTTCCGTCTTCCAAATCGTCACTGCCAACTTGCTCAGTAACCTCAGACAGATTCACCGGCCGCTTATCCGAGCCGAACCACCCGAGCAAGAGCACCCGGTATACCGCCAGTTGCTCGGGCGTAAGCGAGTCGGGACTGACAGCAAGGGACGATTTGTTTCCGCTTTCCTGCGGCGGGTTGGGGGCTTCGCACTGATAACAGCGGTGGAAAGCAAAGACAGCCCGAACGCGAGGCAGACAGACAGGGGCTGGGCGAGGCGTTTGCGGGTGAGGCCGTTTGGTCTGGTCATCAGGAACCTCGAGGAAGAAGGCTGTTCCCTTAGTTAGACACCGAGCGGCGGAAAAGTGGGTGAACGAGAGTTTTTGTGGGCAGAAAAAAATCGGCCCCCGATCTCTCGGGGGCCAAGTTGCCTTGGTTCTCTCGTGTTGCGAGAGGTTGGTTGGCGGCCGTCCGGCTGGTAGCCGGGGGCGCAGGAGAAGGCCTCGGGGGAGGGGCTGCCTGATTTAGGGGCGCTCCGCACCTGTTCGGGACGCATCTAACCGGGGGGATGATGCGTCTCTTGCCGCCAAAGTGTTTTCCATCAACCGTAGTTCGACGTGGCTGGCGTGGGTCGGCTTTTCATCGCCGGAACCAGCCGGATGGGCATTGCCCAAGGCCACTGCGTGCAAACGGTAGACGGGAATATTGTGCTCAGTGACGAGGTAACGCTTGACCACGTCCGCGAGTTTCGCCGAGTTCTGAATGCCGACGGAGCCGGATCCAGGGGCGTAGGCTTCCATTTCAAGCAAGTAGCCCTGGTGAGTGGTAATGGAGGTCGCAAGGTCGTCAAGCTGCTGACGAGCGTCGGCGGAAAGCACGGGCTGTCCGGCGCGGAATCCGATGGAGAGTGCTTTGACCTGGGAGTACTGGTCAAGCCCATTGACGGTCGTCGTCAACTGGCCCACTTTGCCGTTGGCCTGGCCGGCTACGGTGCCCGCCTGGGCGGCCTGCTGGCCGGCTGCGGAGGCTGTCTGATTGGCCTGGTCGGCGGCGGATTGCGCCTTGCTGATGCCGGCCTGTGCGCGAGCGTCTACGTCCTTGATGTCCTTGGCGTTTTTCGCGTTGACTTCGTTGAGCTCGACGAGCTGTCCGGTGATGGGGTCGAGCTGGCGATGCACCCACTTTTTGCGGGCGAAAGGGTTGACGCGTCCCCAGAATCCCTCTCTGGGAGGATTGCTCATGGCGGCAGTGTTGACCGAGTTATGAGTGGGGGCGGAGTCAGCAGGCGCTGCCGCCTGCTGGGCGAGCCCAGGGGTGGCGGCAGCGACACATAACGCAGATGCCAGCATGACAGAAGCGAGCCGACTTGGGAACGGGATGAAAGAAACAGAGTTCATAAAGGACACCTTGTTTTTCAACGCCGGCGACCGCCGGACGAGGAGTGAGTCATGCTCGCTCGCAGTGGATAGTTGCAAGGAGTGGGCCAAACGGAATGACGGCGAGGTGAACTTTACATGATGTTTGTAATCATGAGTTTATATGTTTCAACGGAGGCAGATTGGGGGATACAAGGCGGGAACGGCGGGGCGGACGGGTGTAGATTTTGCCGAGGGCCGGTAATTTTTACCGGGTAAGTTTGGCGGGGGCTATTTGAATTCGACGTGGAGAACGCGGAGCTGGGGATAGGCTCCGTCCCAGTCGGGCGAGACCTGATCGAAGATGAGGCGGAAGTCGGCGTGGGAGCCGGGGGCGAGGGGCGCGGCGGAGACGGGTTCGGTATCGATATAGGGCTCGCGGCTGCGGATGAGGTTGAGGGAGAGGGTTTCGTTCTGGGCGACTTTCTGGTTGAAGTCGTGAAAGAGGACTTGTACGGTGACGGCGGAGACGGTGCGGTTGCCGAGGTTGGCGATGGAGCCGTCGACGTAGGTGACCTTGCCGCCGGCGAGGTTTGCAGACTCGCTCATGACGATGTCGGAGAGGGGGAGGGTGGCGGCGTAGGGGTCGAGGTGTGCGTCGATTTGGGTGATGGCGGTGGGTTTGTGGTGGCTGCCGAAGAGCAGAAAACCGGCGAGGATGACAAGGACGACGGCGGCAGCGATGGCGAGGGGGAGCCAATTTCGTTCCGGAGTTGGGTCGTCGGTTCCAATGCGGGGCTCGGGCTGAGATTTCTGGCTCACAGGGGCGATTTTACACCGAATCTTTAGTCATGCTTTGAGGAAGCAAATAGTTGTGTTGCGGCTGTCTGGTTTGGGCTGGTTTGACGAAGAGGTGAGTAGAAGCCAAGAAACGCTTGCCAGATGTACCGCACTAAGACTTGATTGCAAAATTTGCGATGTTTGTTGAAAGGTGGCCTGCGATGTCGATTCCCTGCCCCGATTGCGAGAGCGGACTTGCCGCGGCGAGAGCCGGCGATGCCGAGCAGAACCACCGCGCGACGCTGGCATACCAGTGCATGACGGTGCTAGCGATATTGCTGGTGCTAGTGAGTTTTTAGCCGTGGCTATTCTGCCCGGGGTCCGTCTTGCGGGGACGAGGGCAGGTTTGCGGCGCGACGCATGGCGCTGATATAGATGTAGATCGTCACCAGGGTGCTGCCGACACACACGATAAGGAACAGGGGGCCGGGGCCTGTGGATCTGGAAAACTCTCCCTGACGGGCAACGGCGATGATGGACCACTCAAGCCAAGCGAAGGTGGCAAAGAGCTCGACCTTGAGCCAGCCGATCATGTCGATGGCGAGGGCTTGGATGCGGACTCGATTGGCATCGGTTACGGGGACCGGATAGCTGAAAGAGCCCGGGAAAAAGCGGACGACCGTGAGCAAGAACGCGAGGCCGAGGCCGATAAGAGGCAACGTGTAGAGCTGCGAGGAAGAACCCCAGCGGTTGGGGTGGCCAGCCATGTCAAAGTTAAGCGGGATGCGATCAGGCAGGCCGTTGAGACGAGCCCGGACGGGCAGGAGCAAGAGGAAGAGCAAGGCAGCGAGGGCGAGAAATTCCTGGAGCGTGCGACGGCCCATGAAGGATGTCCCCCTGAAGTACCAACCAAGATATCAGGAAAAGCGGCGAATTAGCCGAAGCGGGCGCGGCCGGCGGCCTGGCGGAAGTCCGCGCCGTTGATTTCGATGCGGACGCACATTTCGGCCAGGCGGGAGCGCATGCGTTCGCCGATGCGGTCGCCGAGGGATTCTTCGCGGGTGGCACGCTGGGCGGGTACACCGCCGACGCCGATGGGCGGTGCGTCAGGGTAGTTGGTGGTGATGATGGTGGTGCGCTTGTCGTTGTAGCGGGTGTTGAGGATGAGGGCAACGGTGTCCCAGACCCAGTCGGTGGGTTTTTGCGCGCCGAGTTCGTCGAGGACGAGGATTTCGGCGTCGAAGACGGGGCGGAGGACATCGAGCTCAGTGGAGGCGACCTGGGGGTTGTAGCTGTGCTGGATCTGCTTGAGTAGCTCGCGATAGTCGTAAAAGAGGCCTTGCGCACCTTTTTCCTCGACGAGGCCGAGGAGGATTCCGACGGCGAGGTGGGTTTTGCCGACGCCGATGGAGCCGGTGAGGAGCAGACCGCGGCCTTCGGTTTCTATGGGATAGGCATCCATGAATTTACGGGCAGTGAGCTGGGCCTGGCGCATGGAGGGGTCTGCGCCGCGGAAGGCGGTTTCGTAGCTGTCGAGGGTGCAGTGCTGGTAACGCCTGGGGATGCGGGCTGCGGTGATGCGGTGCTGGGAGCGGGCGGATTGCTGGCAGAGGCAGGGGCGAGCGACACGGACTCCCTGCGGGCTGGTCGCGAGGACCATGCCTACACCCTGACAAGTGGGGCAGGGGGTGGAGGAGTCTGAGGGGAGGATATCCATTGCCTTCTAAGCGTAGCGCAGCGGGGCTTGGATTGGTGCCGGGGATGGGTGGGAAAAGTGTAGAAACCGTGGATTGGGGCTCGTGACAGATTGCCTTGGGGGGATTTTCGCGGTAGACTTGAAGAATTGCAGGAAAGGTAATTTATGCCGAAGCCAGGAATTCACCCGAATTATGCCGCCGTGGAAGTACATTGTGCTTGCGGGAACAATTTTGAAACGCGCTCGACCCACAAGGGCAAGATCAGCGTGGAAATCTGCTCGAACTGCCACCCGTTCTTTACCGGCAAACAGCGCCTGGTGGACACAGCGGGCCGCGTGGAGCGTTTCCGCCGGAAGTATGCCGCCGCAACGCCGGCCGCGACCAAGTAACAGCGCAGGAAGTGCGCTGGAAGGCAAGGCCTCCGCTGTGGCGGGGGCCTTGTTGTGTTGCTATGCGATTGCAGGCGGGCCGCCTGAGGACGGGCAGAACAGGAGCGTAACCCGATGGCCGGTAAGGGCTTTACGGTAAACAAGGACTGGGACAATCCGGTGGAGTACGCGATGCCCGCGGAGGCGCGGGTGCCGGCGGAGCTTCGGATTGGGCCGGTGGTGGTGGCTCCGGCGACGGTGCTGGCGCCGATGGCGGGGGTTACGGATACGGTGTTTCGGCGGTTTATTCGCCATGCGAGCCTGTTTACGGCGGCCGGCGATGGGGCGGAGTCGGTTGAGGAGACGGTGACGAACCAGCAGTCGGGGTGCGGGCTGCTGATGACGGAGTTTACGTCGGCGGACGGGCTTAGCCGGATGCGGGAGTCGAAGCGGAAGCGGTACCTGACGTTTTACGACGACGAGCACCCGATTGGGGCGCAACTATTTGGATCGAATGCGGAGACGCTGGCCGAGGCGGCGCGGATTGTGGAGGAAACGGGCTTTGACACTGTGGACCTGAACCTGGGGTGCCCTGCGAAGCGCGTGGTGGGCTGCAATGGAGGGTCAGGGCTGCTGCGGGATTTGCCGAAGATTGGGGAGATTTTCCGGGCGGTGCGGGCTGCGGTGACGATTCCGTTTACGGTGAAGTTCCGGATGGGGTGGAACGACAGCCAGATTATTTGCGTGGAGCTGGCAAAGATGGCCGAGGCCGAGGGGCTGAATGCCGTGGCGCTTCATGCACGGACGCGGGAGCAGGGGTATACGGGCCAGGCGCGGTGGGAGTGGATTGCCGCGGTGAAGAATGCTGTCGGGATTCCGGTGATTGGCAATGGGGATATTCGCACGCCGGAGGATGCGGCGGCGATGGTGGCCCAGACGGGCTGCGACGGGGTGATGATTGGCCGGGCCGCGCCGTCGAATCCTTGGGTGTTCAAGCAGATTGCGGAGTACACGGCGACGGGCAGCTACACGATGCCGACCGAGGCGGACCGGTACCGGATGATCCGGACGTACTTCCAGATGCTGCTGGAGGAAGCCGAGGCGAGCCAGAGCCTGCCTCGGGATGCGCGGCATGGGGAGACGGCGGGGAAGATGAAGCAGTTTGCGAGCTGGTTTACGCATGGCGTGGCCGGCGGGGCGAAGCTGCGGAGCCAGATTTTCCACGCGAAGACGGGGCGGCTGGTGCTGGAGGCTGTGGACGGGTTTTTCCAGGCTCGGATGGCAGCCGGCGGCGAGGATGAAGCGGAAGTTGCGGAGACGGAGGCGTTTCCGGAGTCGCTGCTGAGCTGCGCGGATTAATCGCGTTTCCCACGCGCCCCTGTGGTAAGCTGCTGAGCCATGAGCGTGGTGAGTTTTCTCAAGACAAGCGGAGTTTTGCTGGTGGCCGGCATGGTGCTGGGCGGTGGCGTTGCCGCGTTTGCGGGCGGCCCGGCGGCGAGTGGGCCGGTGTGGGACAAGGCCAAGGCGGCGAAGTACCTGGACGAGCGCGAGGTGTGGTGGCAGCAATGGCCGCATGCGGCGAAAGACCATGGGACGATTTGCGTGAGCTGCCATACACAGGCTCCGTATGCGCTGGTGAGGGGGTCGCTGAGCAGGGAGCTGGGCGAGAGCAGCCTGAGCGGGCCGGAGCAGGTGATGCTGGCCAGCGTGCTGAAGCGGGTGGAGCTGGGCGACGAGACGTTGCCGTTCTACAACGACAAGGACAATGGGCCGGGGAAGACGCTGGAAGGGCGGAACGCGGAGGCTGTGCTGAACGCGGTGATCCTGGTGTCCTATGACGCACGGAACGGCCATTTGACGGCGCCGGCGCGAAAGGCGCTGGCGCGGATGTGGGCGTCGCAGGTGCAGACGGGCGACCGGGCCGGGGCGTGGGTTTGGCAGAACTTCCATTACGCTCCGTGGGAGGGCGACGAGAGCGAGTATTACGGGGCGGTGATGGCGGCGGTGGCGGCGGGTACGGCTCCGGACAACTATGCGAGCGACCCGGATGCGGTGGCGCACCTGGTGCTGCTGCGGGAGTATCTGAAGCGGAAGGCGGCGGCGCAGCCGGTGGTGAATCGGGTGCTGCTGCTGTGGGCGAGCGCGAAGCTGCCGGGGTTGCTGACGAAGAAAGAGCAGGCCGCGATTGGGCAGGAGATATTGGATGCCCAGCAGTTTGACGGCGGCTGGAGCCTGGAGACGATGGGCACCTGGAAGCGGGCGGACGGGTCAAAGGCGGTGGTACGCAGCGACGGGTATGCGACGGGGCTGGCGATGCTTGCGCTGGAGGAGACGGGTGCGGAGAAAGGGACATCGGGGCTGAGGCGCGGGCTGGTGTGGCTGAAGGGGAACCAGGATGCGGCGACGGGGGCGTGGCCGGGGTGGTCGGTGAACAAGGACCGGAAGCCGGAGAGCGATGCTGGGAGGTTTATGAGCGATGCCGGGACGGCGTTTGCGGTGATGGCTTTGGAGCGGGGGCAGTAGGGTCGTGGTGGGATTTGGCAGGTGTTGGGTAGGTGAAGTGCTTTAGCCAGCGTTCTGCTGGTCATTTGGCAGATCGGGTGCTGGTTCCGGGGTGGTTGGGGGGCGCAGGGCGGCTGCCGCTACGCGTCCGATGCCGCGCAGGAATGCTTTGATGGGCCATTGGCCGGAGGCATCGGGGACGAAGATTTCGCCTATGCGCTTCTGCTGGGGGCGGTAGTACCAGCGGGTGGCGAGGGCCATGTGTCCCTGGCGGAGGACGGCGTCTGCCAGTTCGGGGTGGGAGGCCAACTGCGCGAGCGCGGTCTCCAGACGGGTCTCCAGAACATCGCGGGTGGCGCGCGCCTCGGCTTCAGGGACGGGGACGGTGCTGACCGGTACGCCTTCGGGAATGGGCTGGATGGCCATGGGCTGGGCGAACAAGGAGCTGGAACCGGACTGCTCATTCTGGATGCGCATTCCCATGGTCGAGAAGCCTGCCGGGCCACGCAGCAGGCCGTCCTGGTAGAGGAAGACCGCGACCTGTTCCGGGTTGGCCGAGGCCTGGACCCAGCAGGCGCGCATTTGGCTGAGGGGACGGACTAGCTCCGGCATTAGGGCGCGCACGGCTTCCACCCGCTGGAGGCGCGCGTGGATTTCGGCGGCCTGCTCAAACTCCAGATCTTCGGAGGCTTTGTCGCGCTCGGTGCGGAGCAGGGTGAGGCGGCTTTCCCCGCGGGTGGCGAGAAACCTGCGCACGGCGTCGGCCTCCTGGGCATAGCGCGCGTCGGTGCAGCCCTGGTAGCAGGGCGCGAGACATTTTTTCATCTCGGAGTAGACGCATCCAGGGTGGTGCGGGTCGGGGGTGAGGTTCTCTTCGCAACGGCGAAGGAGGAAGAGCTTGAGCAACTCGTCGGTGGCGCGCTCGGCCGCGGCGCGCGAGGGGAACGGCCCAAAGGCCCAGTCGCTTTCGCGCGCGGAGGGGCGATTGGTGATGGTGAGGCGGGGATAGGGGTTGCTGCCGTGGAAGCGGACAAAGGCGGGCATGCGGAGATGCATCCGCTCCAAGGCTTTGGCGCCGTATACCTGGCGCAGGAGTTCGAACTGGACGAGGAGGGACTCAAACTCCGAGCCGGTGGGCTGCCAGCCGATGCGGCGTACACGGCTGACCAGTTGCAGGCGTTTGGTTTGCCCTGCGGCGGGCTTGAGCAGGCGTTCGAGGCGACGGCGCAGGTCAGGCGTTGCGCCGATGTAGGGCTCTGCATGCTCGTCCTCCCCGTAGAGCGCGAAGACCGCTGCACGGCGCGCAGGCAGTTGGCTGAGGGCCACCTGCGGGGCTGTGGGGTCAAAGGCGAGGGATTGGAGGAGCGTCATTGTCTGGCATCCTAAGGCATGTTTGAGAGATTTATGCGCCTGCGACCGTCATTCCATCGACGCGGAGGGTGGGCGAGGCGACGGAGCTGCGAAAGACGAGATCGTTGCCGATGGCGGTGATTTCGCGGAAGATGTCGGCGAGGTTTCCGGCGATAGTGACCTCTTCGACGGCATGGGTGAGTTCGCCGTTCTCGATCCAGAGGCCGGAGGCTCCGCGGGAATAGTCGCCGGTGACCATGTTCGCCCCAAAACCCATCAGGCTGGTGACATAGAAGCCGTGGGGAACGCCGGCCAGAATCTCCTCCGGTGTCATTGTTCCGGGCACGACGTAGAGGTTGCCGGGGCCGATTCCGGGGCCGCCGCTGAGGCCGCGGGAGGCATTTGCGGTGGACTTGAGGCCGAGTTTGCGGGCTGAATAGCTGTTGAGGATGTAAGTCCGCAGGACGCCTGCGTCGACGACGACGTTGCGGCGCGAGGCGAGGCCTTCGCCGTCAAACGGTGAGCTGCCAAAGCCGCCCACGCTGTTGGGCAGGAGCATGAGACTGTCGTCGACGATGGTGAGCGAGCTGGTGGCGATTGCGCTGTCGAGCTTTCCGGCGAGGAAGGAGGCGCTGCGCCAGATGGCGTCGCCCGAAGCCGCCTCAAAGAGGTGCCCGACCAGCGACCGCGCCACCTCAGGCGCGAAGACGATGGGCACCTGCTGGGTGGGAACCTTGCGCGCTCCGAGCTTGCGCAGAGCGCGTCGGGCAGCTTCCTGCCCGATCGACTCCGGGGATTCGAGGTCCGAGAGGCGGCGCGCGCTGGACGACCAGGAGTCGCGCTGCATTGCGCCGGACGAGTCGGTTGCCAGCGGAGCGGCGTAGAGGCCGCAACTGCTGGATTGGTACTGGCCGAGGAATCCGCGCGAGTTGGCCAGAACGCGGCGTCCGGTGGCGGCGCTGAATCCGCCGCCCTGGGAGTTTGTAATGCGGGGGTCGAAGGCCAGGGCAGCCGCCTCGGCGCGACGGGCTAGATCAATGCGCTCGGAGCCGGGCAGGGAGTAAACATCGTCAAAGTAGAGGTGCAGGTCACCCTGGTAGCTGCCAAACTCGCCGGCTTCGGGCAGGCCTGCGAACTCGTCAGCCTCAGTGACCTGAGAAAGCGCCATGGCTCCGGCGACGAGTTGGGCAATGCCGGCAGGGGTGAGGTCGCTGGTGGAGGCACTGGCCGACCGCTTGCCGCGAAAGACGCGCAAACCCATCCCCCGGGAACCCGAATCCTCAAGGGTTTCCACCTCGCCCATGCGCACGGTGACGCTGAACTCGTCGCCTTCACTGACGACCGCCTCGGCGTCACTGGCTCCGGCGGCAAGGGCGCGTGCTACGACTTCGGCGGCAAGGGAGGCCAGGTCAAGAGCTTCATCGGCGGGGAGTGCAATCGCTTCGGGCATGGCTTAACGGTATCAAAACCGGGGCTGGCGAGCACGATGGGGCGTGGCCCAGGCCGCGGGTGCTACGGAATGGGAATCAACATGCCCTTGCCGACGACCGCGGTGAGTCCATCGAGGGAGTCGAGAAAGGCTGTCGCGAAGAGGGTTTCTCCACGCAGACGCCAGAGCAATTCAGCGTTGTTCCAGGCTGCTTCGCGCGCGGCACTCATGCTCCAGCCGGCGAGGGTATCTTCGAGCGGGGAAACCGCCGGGAGGGCATCGCCGAGGAGCCGGAGATGGAGCGTGGCCCTGGCCATCTCGATGAGGCTGTCGAGGGTTGTGTTCAAAGCGGTGTAGTCGTTGTACTGCACGGTTGCATGCTGGGGGCCGAGGGAGGCGGGGGTACCGGAATCCGCCGCGGTGCAGGTGGCCACAACTGCCATGGTGAGGTCGTGGTTGATATGCGCGTTCATGCCGGCCATAGCGAACTGGATGCGCCCGAGGGATGTATCGGCGCGCCGGTCGAAGAGCGTCTGCCAGCAGTCCGGGGTGGTCTGATTGCTGAGCGAGCGGCAGAGGGCGTCGAAGTAAAGCCGTGCGAACTGAACGTCGAGGGCTGCGAGAAGCGCGGGGTCGGCAAATCCGCCGGGTGCCTGGACGCGGGCCTGAACGGCCTGTGTGACCTGCCAGTAGAGCCAGTTGAACCACTTGAGCCCATCGCCGTCGACTACAAGCGCGTCGATGGCCTGCATTTGGGCGAGGACTTCGGGAATGGTCTCGGGCTCGGTCGCCAGGGCGGCGAGGATTTTGGCATCACAAGGGAACATGGCCCCCGATTATAGCGGCTCGGTGGTCCGCCGGCTTGGGAAATGATTGCTTGCCCAAACTCTACTACCGCCCGGTGCCTCCGACGGTCATGCGGTCGAGCTTGATGGTGGGCATTCCGACGCCGACCGGGACACTCTGGCCGCCTTTGCCGCAGGTGCCGATGCCCTCGTCGAGGCGCAGGTCGTGGCCGACCATGGAGACATACTTCAGGGCTTCCGGGCCGTTGCCGATGAGGGTGGCATCCCGGACCGGGGCGGTGATTTTGCCGTCCTCGATGAGGTATGCCTCGGAAGCGGAAAAGACAAATTTTCCGTTCGTGATGTCCACCTGTCCGCCGCCGAAGTTGACGGCGTAGAGGCCCTTTTTGACGCTGCGGATGATGTCTTCCGGCTCGTCGTCTCCGGCGAGCATGTAGGTATTGGTCATGCGCGGCATGGGGATGCACTGGTAGCTTTCGCGGCGGCCTGAGCCAGTGTTTGCGGCGCCGGTAAGCCGTGCCGAGAGCTTGTCGGTGAGGTAGCCCTTGAGGATGCCATTCTCGATGAGCACCGTTTCCTGGGTCGGGGAACCTTCGTCGTCCACGTTGAGGCTGCCACGACGGCCGGCCATGGTTCCGTTGTCGACCACTGTTACCTTGGTGCTGGCGACAGACTGGCCGATTAGCCCGGCAAAGGCCGAGGTTTTCTTGCGGTTGAAATCGGCCTCGAGGCCGTGTCCCACGGCTTCATGCAGCAGAATTCCAGGCCATCCGGGGCCGAGCACGACTTCCATTTCGCCGGCCGGGGCGGCAATGGCTCCCAACTGAAGGACGGCGCCGCGGGCCGCCTCGCGCGCCAGACTCTCAGGGCTCTTGGAGCCCGCAAACTGCTCGAGGCCGGCGCGTCCACCGCCGCCGGCCGAGCCGCGGGTTGTAGTCGCCGCGTCCTTGGCGATTACGGCGACGTTGAGGCGGCAGAGGGGCTGGGTGTCGGAGGCAAAGGCGCCATCGGAGCCGACAATCAGAATCCGGCGGAGCTCTTCGCTGTAGCCGGCCCGCACCTGGATGATGCGCGGATCAAAGGCCCGCGCGGCACGGTCCGCGCGCTGGATGAGTTCCAGGCGAGCCGCCAGATCCAGGTCAAATCCGCCTAGGGGCACCGGGTAGAGGTCCGCCACGGGCCCCTCTAGGAAGCCCTGGATTGGCTCCTTGGCTGGCCCGGAGGCGATCAGAGCGGCAGTCTTGGCGGCCTTGAGAAGGCGCTCGGCGCTGAGGTTGTCTGTGTAGGCATAGCCGGTGCGCTCGCCGGAGATGACGCGGATGCCGCAGCCGGCGCTGGCGCCCTGGCTGGCCGATTTTACGATCTGCTCGTCGACGCTGAGGCTGGTGGCCGTAACTGCTTCAAAATACAGGTCGGCATAGTCGCCGCCGGCGCTCAAGGCCTCACCGAGGCAACGCTCGAGGACGCGTTCGGTCAATCCGAATCGCTCAAAGAAGTATCGTTTGTGGCTTTGGGAAAGTTGGTTTTCAGCACTCATCATCGTACTTTCAAGTTTACGCCGGGGGCGGACAAAACCCTTCCCGATTTGGTTCAATCGTTTCACCGCGGTTCCACCCGTGTCCGTCTTGATTCCTTTTCGCACGGGGCGATGTGCATGTTTGGGAATCGTGGTACCTTCAGGGCATGAAGAAGTTCATCCTCCTCACGCTTCTCGTGCTGGCCTGCGCAAGCCCTGCTTTCGCTGCCGGCAAGCATCATCATCGTCACCATCACCATCACCACGCCCAGGCCGCCGGCAAGCGGTAGCTATTGGGAATCACTGCCTGGGTGGCCCCGAAACAGGAACGACCTGGGGCCACGGGTATCTTTTGTTGTTTTTTTGCATCCTCTTAACCTGATAGGGTTCGGCGCATGAGCACTGAGCAGTTGGACGATCTTCGCTATCCCATCGGACATTTTTCCAAGCCCGCCTCGAGCATGGCCGGCATCCGCGCGGCCCACATTCAAACCATCCGCCTTCTTCCTGAGCGGGTTTTGGGGGCCGTGGCCGGCCTTGACGATCATCAGCTTGATACCCCCTACCGGGAGGGTGGCTGGACGGTTCGGCAGGTTGTGCACCACCTGGCCGACAGCCACGCGAACGCTTATGTGCGGATGAAACTGGCGCTGACCGAAGACTGGCCCACGATCAAGCCTTACGACGAAGCAGCCTGGGCCGACCTGCCCGATGGTCGCTGGCTGCCGCTCGATTTTTCGCTGGATTTGTTGACGGCCCTGCACCGCCGCTGGGTTGCGCTGCTGGAAGCGCTGACGGACGAGGATTTCCGCAAGGGCTACGTGCATCCGGAAGGCGGGCGACTGACGCTTGCCCAGGTTCTGGCGCTCTACGACTGGCACAGCCGCCATCACACGGCCCACATCCTGAATCTGCGCAAACGGATGGGCTGGTAAAGCGGGCATGGCCGCATCCCCCGCCGCGGCCTCGTCACCGGAGCAGCTAGTCCAGGCTATCGACACCTACCTTGCCGACCATCCCCAGGCCGCGGTTCTTGAAGATGGCCGCGTTCTGTTCGACCTTCGGCTCGCCCACTATTCGATTGCAGAGTCTCACGGCCGGTGCATTCTGCAGTTGTGGAGTGACGAGGCGAACCTGGTGCGCACTGTGCTCTCGCTGGAGCATCGCGCCGCCTTTCTTCGCGTGCTTACGCGCCGAATGGGCGCGGCCAAACCGGTGGCCCTGGAGTTTGTGCCTTCGAGCGACCGCCGCACCCCGACCGCCCGCGACACGGCCCGGCGTACGTATCTGCGGCAGTTGGAGCGTCTGCTGGCGCGTGCTTACCCGGACTGGCAGCCGGTTGGCTTTCGTGCCGCGGCAGATCTGGAACACTCCTTTGGCCCAGCGTATGTCCGTGGTTCCCTGCTGAAAGGTCCGATGGCCGAGGCCGTGATCGGGGTGGGCCCCGAGGAGTCCGGCGCGATGGTCGACGGGGTGCTCACGCTGGGGATTCTATGGCTGCATCACTGCCGGGAACATGGAATCGCAGGCAAGGCGAACAAGCATTTTGGCGGGCTTACGGTCGTGTTGCCGGCAGGCGCGTGGCGCGCCACGGCCGAGCGCATGGCGTGGCTGAACCGCTCGGCGGCGAGCTTCCGGCTGCTTACCCTGGATGCTCGCACGGAAGAGCTGGTTGAGATCGAGCTCGGCGACACCGGCAATACCGAGAGCCACCTGGTGCACGCCTTTGACGCCGAGGCTGCGATCGAGCGCGCCCAGCCGGGCATTCAGCGGGTTTTCGAGCTGATTCCACCCGCCGCCATCGATCGCGTCGAGTTGCGTCCCCGATCCGCCTCAGAGGTTGCGCTGTCGCTGCACGGGTTGGAGTTTGCCCGGGTGCGACAGCAGGCCGCCCGGTCCTTCACCCGGGAGATTGAAGTGACTTTTGGCGCGGGGGCCAATGAAACCGTTCTGGCGCCGGAGACCGAATCGCTGGCGCGCAGCCTGCTGGCCCGCTTGTTCGCGAGCCGCCAGCCAGACGGCGTCCACGGCGACCCACTTTTCCGGCTGCAGCCGGAGCGCTGGCTTGAGTCACGCCTGCGCCTGACGATCGCCGAGCTGATGCCTACTCTTCGCGGGGAGTTCTTCTACACGCAGGTTCCGGCCATCTCCACGGGGGATCGCGGAATGCTCGACCTGCTGACGCTGGACCGGTCCGGACGCTTGATCGTGATCGAAGTGAAAGCGGACGAAGACATGCACCTGCCGCTGCAGGGCCTGGACTACTGGATTCGGGTGCGGGCACTCAACGCCGACCGGCAATCCGGAGTTTCAGGGTCGGTTGGAGCCTTCGAACGCCAGGGATACTTTACAGTGAACGGGCAAGCTGCGCCGGTCTCGGCGAATCCTCCACGGCTGCTCTTGATCGCTCCGGCGCTGCGCATTCACCCGTCGAACGAGACGGTTCTGGCCTATCTCTCCCCGCAGGTAGACTGGGAACTGATTGCCGTCGGCGAACACTGGCGGCGCGACCTGAAGATTATCTTCCGCAAGCGCTCGGGGCAATGAGGAGCGCAGCTTGACGACAAAGGGAGCGCGTGCAAAGCCGCCTGACTGATACACTCGAAGCTGGTTTCGAAGCATGAAGCCAGGGAGTTTTGGATCGCCATGGTTGAGCTGTTGCCCTCGATTTTGTCAGCCGATTTTGCCCGTCTGGGCGAAGAAGTGGCCGCTGCGGAGCGAGGCGGCGGGACGGTGATCCACGTGGACGTGATGGATGGGCATTTTGTGCCGAACATTACGCTGGGGCCGCCGGTGGTGAAGAGTCTGAGGAAGGCGACGAAGCTGCCTTTGGACTGCCACCTGATGATTTCGAATCCTAACGAGTTTATTGGGGCGTTTGCCGATGCCGGGGCGGACTGGGTGAGCGTGCACTATGAGGCGTGTCCGCACCTGCACCGGACGCTGGAGCTGATTGCGGGGCACGGGATGAAGCCGGGGGTGGTGATCAATCCGGCGACGCGGGTGGAGGTGCTGCTGGATATTCTGCCGATGTTGCACCATGTGCTGGTGATGAGTGTGAATCCGGGGTTTGGTGGGCAGCGGTTTATTCCATTTTCGCTGGACAAGATTCGAACTCTGGCGGAAATCCGCCAGAAGCAGGGGCTGACGTTTAGAATTGAAGTAGATGGCGGCATCGCTCACGATACGATAGCCGAGGTAGTCCAAGCAGGAGCGGAGTTACTGGTTGCCGGGAACGCGGTGTTTGGCGGTGGCAATGCGGAAGGCGACGCTCGGGCGCTGGTTGCGGCAGCTAAAAGGGCTGCGGGCGAGTAGCGCAAGCTATTGACTGGCAATAATTTGCAGAGATTTGCACGGGATTGATGCGGCAGGCGGCGATGGGACCGACCGCGCAACACGAGGTGGTATGACGTTGTTTGGGATGAATGTTTCCGAGCGGTTTTCCGGTTTTCGGCTGGGTCGGGTGGTGGCAGCGGCTGGAGTGCTGGCCATGGTGATGACGTTGGCCCCTGGCGCGCAAGCAAGCGACAAGGTGAAGACCAAGAAGAAGAAGAATGAGGACCTGAGCGCGAATCCGCTGGCCAATGTGAAGAGCCGCCAGCCGGACAAGGAGCTCTTCGACAAGGCGATGAATGCCATGAAGAAGGGCCGCTACGACGTGGCGCGACTGGACCTGCAGACCTTGCTGAACACGTATCCGGAGTCTGAGTACAAGATGCGTGCCAAGCTGGCGGTGGGCGACAGCTGGTTCAAAGAAGGCGGATCGGCTGCGCTGACGCAGGCGGAGTCGGAATACAACGACTTCATCACGTTCTTCCCGCAAGCGGCGGAAGCTGCGGAAGCGCAAATGAAAGTGGGCGACATCTACTTTATGCAGATGGAGAAGCCGGACCGGGACTACAGCAATGCGCAGTCTGCGGAGCGCGAGTACCGACGGATGATTAACCAGTTCCCCGACTCGGTGCTGGTGCCGAAGGCCAAGCAGAAGCTGCGGGAAGTGCAGGAAGTGCTGGCGGAGCGGGAATTCCTGATTGGCCAGTACTATTCGTCGAAGGAGAACTGGGCAGGCGGGATTGCGCGGCTGCAGACGGTGGCTGATGCGTATCCGCTGTACAGCAAGAGCGACCAGTTGTGGCTGACGATTGGCGACAGCTACGCTGGTGAAGCGCGGTTTGTGCAGTACTCGAAGTCGATTCCGGGAGCGGTCAAAGAGCGTTTGCAGCAGGTGTACCTGGACAAGGCTGCGAAGGCCTATGCCAAGGTGATTACGCGGTATCCGATGGCTCCCCACGTGGAAGATGCGCGGGATCGTCTGGTGGCGATGAATCGGCCGGTTCCCGAGCCGAGCCAGGAAGCTGTGGCGCAGAATGAGGCGGAAGAACAGAGCCGCCAGCCGATGCGGTTTACGGACAAGACGCTGGGCATGATCAAGCACGGGCCGCAGGTGGTGGAAGCCGCGCACGTGGGCGAGCCGACGATGGAGAGTCCGAAGCGGACCGGAGCGCCGGATATTACGAAGGAAAATCAGGCGATCTTTGTGGCGGCGTACACGGCTGGGATGCCGGCTGCTACGACCCCGACGCCGAAGCCGACGGGAGCCAACGAGCCGCCACGGTCAGACCAGCCGCAGGCTCCGCTGCAGTTTGAGAATGCACCGACGGGCGAAGGCGGCGGCAATAGCATTGGTGTTTCGATTGTGAGCGCGCCGAACGCTGCACCAAAGGCAGAGGAAGACCCGAACGCAGTGGTGAAGGCTGTGGGGACGACGACGACGGCACTGCCGACTGCGGAAGCTCCGGCGGCGCCACCTGAGCAGGTGAACGACATCAAGTCGGGTGCTTCTCCAGCACCTGCGGATAATGCCGCGAACGGCAAGAAGAAGAAAGCGCCGAAGGTGGATCAGTCGGACGAGTCTTCTAGCAAGAAGAAGAAAAAGAAGGGTTTGTCGAAGCTGAATCCGTTTTAAGAAGCTGGCAGGAATCGACAGGCTGAAGGCCGCTCCCGCGTGGGGCGGCCTTTTTATTGGTGCGGGAACCGCGATGGTCAGGTCGTGAATGAAGGAGTGATGGTGAGATCCAGCTCGAGGTAGTGGACATCGGGGCTGGGGTTGAAGTTGTAGGGAGGGATGTCGCGGAAGCCCAGGGATTGGTAGAGGGCGAGGGCTGCGGTCATGGAGGACATGGTGTCGAGGCGGATGGCGCGGTAGCCTGTTTGCCGGGCGAAATCACAGAGCTGCTGGGCAAGTTGGCGGCCGAGGCCGAGGTTGCGGCCTGCGGGGCGGACGTAGAGGCGCTTCATTTCGGCGATTTCGGAGTTTATGGGGCGGATCGCGCCGCAGGCGATGATTTCCGTCTGCTGCCAAGCGAGGAGGACGGTGCCTTCTGGCTCGGCGTAGCGGCCGGGGAGGGTGGCCAGTTCTGACTCAAAACCCTGGAAGCAGAGGTCGATGCCCAGGGTTTGGGAGTACTCGCGGAAGATGGAGCGCACCTGGTCGAGGTGTTCTGGGAAGCGGGCTCGGTGAATCTGGGTCATCAGGCATCAACCGGTATTGCGGAGGCCGGCGGAGATGCCGCTGATGGTGGCGGCAAGAGCGCGGTTGACGGCCGGGGTGTTTTCTCCGGAGCGCTTGCGCCGGAGCAGATCGACCTGGATGAGGTGCATGGGGTCGACGTAGGGGTTGCGGAGCTTGATGGAGCGGGCGAGGACCCGGTTGCTCTGGAGCAACTCCGTCTGGTGGGTGATGGCGAGGACTGCAGAGATGCTGCGGTGATACTCAGCCTCAAAGCCGGAGTAGATGCGAGTCCGCAGGGTGTCGTCCTTGACAAGGGTTGAGTAGAGGCGGGCGGTGCCTAGGTCGGCCTTGCCGAGGGCCATTTCCACGTTGCGGATGAGGTCGATAAAGAGGGGAAACTCCTTGGCCATGGTGGTGAGAGTATCCATGGAGCCGCCTTCGGTGAGGTACTGCTCGACGGCGTAGCCGACGCCGAACCATGCGGGGATGAGCAGGCGGGACTGGGTCCAGCCGAAGACCCAAGGGATGGCGCGGAGGGTGGAGAGGGAGAGCGAGCCCTTTCGCTTGGAGGGGCGGGAGCCTATTTTGGCGTTTTCGAGCTCCGACATGGGGGTGGATTGCTCGAAGTAGTCGAGCAGGCCGGGATCATCGAGGATGTGCTGCTTGTAGTAGTCGAAGCTGAGCTGCGAGAGTCGATCGAAGGCCTGTTCCCACTCTGGCAGGAGGCGGCCGGTGAAATGGCCTTCGGGGTCTTTGGCGTTGGGCCGGGCTAGGGCGTCGAGGGAGGCTGCGATCATGAGTTCGAGGTTGCGCTCGGCCAGGACAACGTCGGCGTATTTGAAGTTGAGGACTTCGCCCTGTTCGGTGATGCGGAACTGGCCTTCGAAGGAGTCGAGCGGCTGGGCGAAGATGGAGCGGTGGGTGGGTCCGCCGCCGCGTCCGACGGTTCCGCCGCGGCCGTGGAAGAGGCGGAGCTTGACGCCGCACTCGCGGGCGACGGTGTGGAGGGCACGATGGGCGCGGAAGATCTCCCAAGTGCTGGTCACCATGCCGCCGTCCTTGTTTGAGTCGGAGTAGCCGAGCATGACCTCCTGGGTGTTGCCCCAGGTGGCGAGCAGTGCGCGGTAGTCGGGGCGCTGCCAGAGCTCGCGACAGATGTCGGCGGCGTTGCGGAGATCTTCAATGGACTCGAAGAGGGGGACGGGCATGACGCCGGGATCGCGGTCGGAGCCTTCGAGTCGGACGCCGGTGAGTCGGCCGAGGCGGACCACGTTGAGGACATCGTCAACGCAGGTGGCGCCTGAGATGACGTAGTGGCGGATGACCTCGGGGGTGGAGCCGGACTTGATTTCCGCAATGGCCTGGAAGGTCTCGAGCACCGAGCGGGTTTCGTCGGAAAAGGCTTTGGGGAGGGTCGGAGCGAGGTTGTCGGCGACGGCTTCCTGAAGGGCAGCGGCGTGGAGGCGGGCGTGCTGGCGGATGTCCAGGGTGTGCAGGTGGAGGCCGAAGGTGCGGACGAGCAGGATGAGGGGATCGACGAGGGAGCGGGCGATGCGCAGGCCGCGGTTGGCGGCGAGAGAGTCGCGGAGAATGGTGAGATCGCCGAGGAACTCGTCCGCCGAGGCGTAGGGAGGGAGCATCTGGGCGAGGGTTTCCTGGCCCTCGGCGAGGGTGTAGGGCATAGGCAGGAGGCTGGACGGATCGATGCCACTGTGGAGGGTGCGCTGGATGCGGGCGCGGATGCAGATGAGGTAACGGCGGTAGACCTCGAACTCGAAGCGCTCACCGAAGACCTGGGCCTCGGCGGTATGGAGCAGCGAGAGGTACTTGTCGAGGCGTTTGCGAAGGGCATCGCCAACGGGCATTTGCTGGGCGCTGGTGGTGAGCAGGTCGATGATTTCCTGCAGTTGGCCCTGATAGTGATGGAGGAGGTGAGCGCGGGCGAGCTGGACGGAGTTGCGGGTGACCTCCGGGGTGACGAAGGGGTTGCCGTCGCGGTCGCCGCCGATCCAGGAGCCAAAGGAGAGGACCTTGGGAATCTGGTTGGGCTCAAGCTGGAGGCCGTAGACGGAGTGGAGGGCCTCGGCGATTTCCCGGTAGAGGCTGGGCAGGGTGGCGAAGATGGAGACGTCGTAGTAATCGAGGCCCATCTTGATTTCGTCGTAGACGGAAGGGCGGCGGCTGCGGACTTCGTCGGTCTGCCAGAGGGAAGTGATTTCGGCGAGGACCTGCTCTTCGAGTCGGGCGAGGTCTTCGGCGGGGACGGGGATGCGGTCGAGCTGCTCGAGGAGCTCGCCGATGCGGCGGCGCTTGAACATGACGGAGCGGCGCGCTACTTCCGTAGGGTGAGCGGTGAAGACGGGGACGACGAGGACTTTGCGGAGCCAGTCCATGGCCTCTTCGGCGGAGATGCCGACGCGCTCCATGGCGCGCAGGGTACCGGCGAGGGATCCGCGCTGCTTGCCGGCGTCTCCGGAGAGCTGGAGGGCGAGGCGGCGGCGCTTGCGGTGGTTGGTTTCGGCCAGGTTGATGAGCTCGAAGTAGAAGGCGAAGGCGCGGGTGAGAAGCAGGGCGCGGTCGAGGGGCAGGGCGTGGACGAGCTCCAGCGCGTGGGCGGCGTGCCCGGCGGCGGCGGCGGTTGCGCCAAGGTCTTCGGCTTCACGGCGTCGAATGGTGCCCTGGCGGAGCTGCTCCACCTGGGCAAACAGTTCGTCGCCGGCTTGCTCGCGCAAGACTTCGCCGAGCAGCATACCCAGCGAACGCACATCACGGCGCAGGGGAGCTTCTTTCAGCTCGCCCGACTCAGCCTGCAGTTCGGCTAGTCTCTGCGTCCAACTCTCAGGATTCCACAAAAGAGCCATCGTCTTTTGATTATGCCTGATGAGGGCATGAGGAATGGTGGGGGAATGGCATTGACCTCGTGTAGAGCGTCACGGAATTTGATTGTGCTGACGGCAGAACTGAATTCGTGGCCCTCGTTTTTGCCGGAAAAGGGGGGGTGGGGGGTGTTTTGCGGGAAACTCCTCCTATGTGGTTGATGGGGTTGGTTTTGTGGGGTGGTTGCCTGGCGTTTTTTGTGCGCTTTTGTGCACTTTTTTGTGCTTGACGGCCGGGACGGTTTTTCGGATGTCTTCTTCCATGGAATTTGCCCTGTGGACGACTGCTTTGATTGTGCGCTTTTGGGGAAGAATGGTCGGCAGGGCTGGCCCGATTTTCTTGCGGTCAAAGTGGTTTGTTTTGTTGGGCTTTGAGTTGGCGCGAAAATTTGGGGGGCTTGACAACGACCTTGACGAAGGCTACCCGCCGCATCGTCGGGCTGTCATCCCCGGTCCCCAAGTGCGAGGGACCGGGGGCACCCTCATCGTGGGTTGGTAGAGGACACCGGGATTGGGGCCACCCGCCGGTGCCCAGACCAGCGCTTATGTACGTCTTCGCCAAGTTCAGATACGCGCTCATCATTTCAGGCGTCAGCCCAGGCGGCACTTCACCCGTCTTGAAGAACTTGTTGATGAGTCCCGCCGCGCCCGTAGCCGCAGACAGGGCTTTCCAAGCCGCTAAAGCCGCCCGATACCTCTGAGCCGCTATAAGATCGGCGACAGGTCCAGCGGCGACTGCACCTGCAATTAGCGTTCCATAAACCCCCGCGTAAACAGCCGTGACTTGGTTCGTGGCTCGGGACGCGGTAGCCAACTGCTGATAGCCATTCGCGTTCGCGTAGTAATCCAGGTTGCCGTTGGACACATAGGTTGCCGTCCCGACTGTGCTTCCGCTGGAATCTGTGATCGCCGTGGAATTGAACTGACCGCTGCCATTACCGTTCGATCCAACCTGATCGAGCGTCGGAACATTCAGGCCGCCATTGTTGCCCTGCTGCGCCGCCTGATATTGCTCATTAGTGACCTGATGGCAGTTGCCGTTGTTGTCGCAAATGTTGACGTCATGGCCATCAGGATCGGTATTCGTGAGCGGATTGTTCCGCACGTAGGAATACAAATTGAAGCTTTGGGGATTAGCAGGATCGGCATATGGAATTGGGTCTATCCCAACAAATGGAAGAGCATCCGAGGGGTCCTGAGTATCAGGACTCATGAACCGTCCCATTGAGGAGCCGTAGTACCTGGCCCCGAAGTAGTCGTTGCCTGATTCGGTATCACGTTCTTTGCCGGTAGAGCGGGACTGGACGCGCTCCAGATGCAACGCTGCTTGCAAGCCTAATGCGGTTGTGGAGTTGCAGACTTCGTGCCCCAGATGCAGTGCAGGATTTGAACTCGGAACCCCCAGATGCGGTTTTTCTCTTAGCTGCGGCATTGCAGCTAGAAGCGGTTCAGAGAACGCCTGGCTTTGGGCTGGCTCCATTGCCTCCGATTGTACGGCGTTAGGGGCCGGGAAGCCGAGCGGATTATGTACGGGATTAGGGAACGGATAAGGGGCCGATTCCGGGACGGAAGCGGCCCCTCTTTAGCAGCTAAAGAAGCTACTAAAAGAAGAACTGCGCGCGTGTCATTCGCGATCTTCTTCGGCCTCCGCCGCAAGTATCTGGAAGAGTGCTTCGGCGTCGGGACTCGTGGCTTTTGTGGACGGGTTCTCGCCCCGTTCGAGCATGGCTCCGGGATGGGTTGCGGCATGGATTTTTTGCAGGGCACGGATGGCGACCTGAGTGTATATCTCTGTGGTTCGGATGTCCTCGTGTCCGAGCATGGCCTGGATGTGGCGGATGTCGGCCCCGTTCTCGTGCATCAGCGTGGCCATTGTGTGGCGGAATAGGTGACAGGAGCCGGTCTTTCCCAGCTTCGCCGCGTCGATCCGTTCCTTGACCGCGAAGCTCAGATGATCGCGGCTGAACGGCTCGCCCTGAGCCGTGAGGAAAACGGTCATGTCGTCCGGCTCGACGGCAAGCTGGGGCCGCGCCTCCCGGATGTACTTTTCGAGCCATGCGATGGCCCGCTCTCCGATGGGCACATAACGGTCCTTGTGGCCCTTGCCCTGGCGAACGAGAAGCAGGCCCCGGTCGAGCGACAGGTCGTAGAGCTTCAAGGCGATCATCTCCATGCGGCGCAGGCCGGTCGAGTACAGCACTTCGAGGATGGCGCGGTCCCTGAGTCCGATGGGCTCCTCGATCTCACAGAGCTGCACGATCCGCTCGACCTCCTGGGCGGAGAAGATGTTCTTGGGCAGGGAGCGGCCCAGCCTGGGCAGCTCCAGCTCCGAGGCCGGGTTGTGCAGGATGTGATTCTGCCGCGTCATCCACCGGAACCACACGCGCAACGGGACCAGGCAAGAGTGCTGCGAACGGAAGCTCAAGGGCTCGCCATTCTTTTTGCGGTAGTGGAACAGGTGCCGCTGATACCGCTCCAGCACGGGCCGCGTGACTTCGACCGGCTCCGACAGCCCGCGCTCCTTGCACCACTGAAGGAAGAAGCCGATATGAACCTGGCGATTGCGCACCGTGTGCGCGGAGTAGTTCTGCACGGCCAGCGCGTGGAGATGATCGCGCATCATCGCCTCCAACTGTGTGGCTGGCAGGGCCTCGGGTTTGCGGGTCTTTGTTACACGCGCCATTGCTCTACCTCCTCGCTTCTATGGTTAGGACGGAGCGCCCGTTTGCTGCACCCCGTATCAGTGTTTTTTCGCGCTCGTTTGCGGATTCGCTTAAAAGCCGCATGGATACTGTCTGGCAGCGGGATTCAGGCACCCCGACACCCCGCCGACTTGGGGCCGACTTGGCCCCGACTACTTATCTTCCGGCCCCGACTTCTTTCCGTCGTAGCCATTTTTCGAGAGCTTTTCCACGTCGATCAGCCCGCCAAGCACCGGCTTCCCGCCGTCCTTCGGCCGCGTGAACACGAGTTCGTAAACCATGCTCTGGCCCCGGCCGCCGCGATGGATCAGCAGGTATTCCAACTCCTCGATGCGATGCAGATGGGTCTTCAACTGCGTATCGCCCCAGCCCGTCGCCTCGCGCACGTCGCGCCGCGAGAAGCGGTAATCGGAGCGTTCCATCTTCTGCCGCTCGCATTCCGCCGTGACCATCTCATCGACGGCCAGGAGCAACCGCCGCGTCTGCGGCGGCAGCTCATCCAGCGAGCGGCCCAGCACTTCATGCGCAAGCCTGTTGGCCATGGCGATGTCGGCCAGCTCAACCTCGATGTATTCGACCGTGCGCCCGCGATGCTCGACCGTCTTCCTGGGCCGCTGATGCTGATGCAACAGGGCAACGCTGCGGATGAGCGTCAGATACTTCATGTGGTCGCGCCGCGTCCGCGTCTGCGAGTCCTGGAAGGTCAGCCCTGGCGCGTAGGGATTGACGACAGGAACGGGCTTCAAGAGCCGCTGCGCGTTGCGATGAACGGTAAGGATCGCATTCCGGTCCTGCCTCCGGAGCAGACCCTCGACCGTCTGCGCCTGGCGCTGTACACGGTGGATCGCCTTGGTCTGTTCGCGGTCTTCGTTGACCGTGAGGACCATGCAGCGATTCAACATCTCTTCATCGAGATCGATAGCCGTTGTCGTCAGGAAGATCATCACCGGGCCTTCGACGCGGTATTGATGCGTAACGTGCCTGCCGGTGTTCGGGTCTTTGCCCGTCGAGGCGATGGTCAGCACACCCTCCGACTGCAACAGCTTCAAGGCGTAGGCCGCCGAGTGCGCGCCCTCTTCCTCCACGATGGCCAGTACCTTGTGCTTCAGGTCGCTCTCGCCCATGTAGAACAGCGACTGGCCGGTCATGGCCGAGTATTGCACCCGCTGCTCTTCGGGCATGAACGCGAGGACCGCCTCCATCAGCGAGCTTTTGCCGGCGGCGGAACTCGATTGCACGATCACGGCGAGCGGCGATTCAAGATGCCGGGACACGACGCCCAGATAGCTGACAAGCTTGTTGGTTTCCTCGCCCACGACCCCGCATCGCGCGAAGTCCTCGACGATCCGCTCCAGCAGGCGCGGATCGCGCAGCAGCTCCATCGCCTCGGCCCGGTCCTCGTCGCTGATGGTGATGGCTTCTTCCTTCGGCGCAAGCGTCTGTTTGATCTGCTCGTCCTGCAGCTCTTCGAGTTTCAAGAGCACCCGGCCCAGGTCGCGGCGCAACACTTCTTCCTTGACGCCCAGCTCCTCCGCTGCCTGCTTTGTGAAGCCGCTGCGCTGCCGTGCCGAGTAAAGGTCCAGCGTGTCCACGTGGAAGGCGGACTCGCCGCGCGGTGTCTTGCCGGAGAGAAGCACGTTGACCTTCAACAGCTCGTAACTCATGTTTTTGTGAAGCCCGCGGATGCGATAGCGCCGCTCGCCCTGCATGAGGAAGATGTCTTCGCCGCGCTTCTCGACAGGCACGTCGATCACGGGCGCGGGCGCTGCCGTGGCTGGCTCCGGCTGCATCGGAGCAACCGGCTCCGGTTTGGCGGCTAAGGGAAAAACCTGGTCTTCGATTTCAACGGGGGATGCTGCGGAGGCTGGCTCTGGAGTAACTTCGATGATTTCTTCTTTAGCTGCTGCTTTTGTTTCTGCTGGCAGTGGCTCGATGCTTGGCTCCGGCTCGATCACGGACTCGGCGACGATGACAGGCTCCAACACACGCGACTCTGGCCGCTGCCCCTTGCCCAGCCATTGGGCCTTATTCAACAGCACGCCCAGGCTCTTCGCCGCTGGCGTAACTTTCAAGGCGTATGCGTTCGCATCCATCTCTTTCGGGAAGAGCACACGGAAGCACTCGATTCCCATCTGCATGAGCTCCTCGGCCAGCGCCGCCGCTGCTTTCTCTCCGGCCTGGTCGCGGTCGTAGGCGATGTAAACACGCTCGGTGCCGTGCTTCTCGAAGGCCGCGCGATGATCGGCTGTGAAGCCGTTCACGCCATAACTCGCCGTCACGTTGCGATAGCCTGCAACCCAGAAGGTCAGCGCGTCGATCAGCGCCTCGCACAGGATGATTTCTTTCGAGACGGCCAGCGCCTCTTCGTTCCACACGCCCGCGTGCTCGCCGGGCAGATAGAGATGGTTCGGCGTACCCTCGCGAAGATTCGGCGTGATCTTCCGCCCATACATCTCCATCACGTCGCCGGCGGGATTGAAGACCGGGATGACAAGCGAGCCGTTGAAGTGCTCGTGCCCGCTCTCGCGCAGGATGCCCAGTGTTTGCAGCCGTCCGCGCATCTCGGCGCCGGCGGCGCGGTTCTTCGCCGGAAGGCGATACCCCAGCGTCCGGTTGGCGAAGCCAAGCCGGAAGCGCTCGATGATCTCCGGCGACTTCAGCCCGCGCGACTCCAGATACTTCATCGCCTCCGGAGATTGCTTCAGCGTCTCGTTGTAGTAGCTCACGACCTGCAACAGCAGCTCGCGGTCGTCCGCGTCCCGCGCCACGGGCGGCGGCAGTTTGCGCACCGTGCCGTGTTTCACCGGCTGGATCGGAACGGCGGCTAAAGGAAGATAGTCTTCTCGCAGCAACTCGACCGCATGGCGGAAGCTGATGCCGTTGGCCTTCATTACCCAGTCGATGGCCGTCCCGCCCGCGTTGCACGCCCCAAGGCAGTGCCACAGGTTCTTCGCCGGAGTGATGACAAGCGACGGATTGCGGTCGTCGTGGAAGGGGCAGAGACCCAGCAGGTCGGCACCGTGTCGGTGCAACTTGATGCCCCGCGCCTCGGCCAACCGCTGAACCGATACCTCCCGCTTCAGCCGCTCGACCTCATCCTCCGGGATTCTTGCCATTGGAACCGCCCTCCGCCGAAAACCCTGTCAAGTGCTTTTTCCACTTTTTGCAGTTTTTCTCGCCGTGCCTCAGTATATACATACACTGTATATCCATGCAGTGGTTTTAGGGGAGTGCTTCCAAGTGGACCATAAAATCCGTCTTGACATGCCCGCGAAGAAAGAGCCACATTCCGCATTCGGCAAGCGCCTGTTCGCCCTCAGGAAGGCGCGCGGCCTCACTCAGGTACAGCTCGCCGAGGCCCTGGGGACGACTCAGCGCGTGATTTCCTATTACGAGACGGATGCCGAACTGCCACCCTCAACGGCCATCATCCCCCTGGCGCGTGCTCTTGGGGTCTCCACGGATGAGTTGCTGGGATTAAGGCCAGCGCAGGCGAACGGCAACGACAGCCTACAGAAGCAGCGGCTTTGGAAGAGATTTCAGAAGATGGAAGTGCTGCCGACGAAGGACCAGAGAGCCGTCATCCGGCTGATTAACTCGCTGGCTGGCAGCTCTCACGCTGAGGCCAGTTAGTTCGCCCTCTCATGTTGGGAACATGAGAAGAAGACATTCTTCTCATAGCTGGAAAACACCCGTAGCGGAGGCGTCAGTCAAGGCCGCGCGTTCTCGGCGCGCCGCGTCAGCGGTCGAAGCGAAGCGGAGAGCCTTTACGGACGCCGGAGCGGAGGGTACGGCCACCTCAGTGGCCGAGGCCCATGCCGAAGTCCTGCTGGATTACTTCCTTGGCCACCGACTGCGGGCCGATCTTCATTCCGGCAAGCTCATCATGGATGCCCTGCTGCATGGCCGACGGATGCGATACGTCCCGGCTCAGCATGTTGCCCAGCGTCTTCGCGTCGTTCGTGTACATCTGCACATCGAACTCCGCACGTGACACCGAGACATACGCCATGCGGCTGTTCAACAGCTCGCCGTGCGCCTGCGATGAGTCCACATGAACGAGCACCCGGTCGGCTGTCTGGCCCTGGCTGCTGTGGCTCGTCACCGCATAGCCGTAGTCGAGATGCGGCATCTGCCGCACGTTGAACTCGACCTCGCGGCCTGAGTCCATGCGCAGTTTCAGATTGCCGTGGACATCGATCTTTTCGACCGTTCCCAGCTCGCGGTTGGCCAGCTTTTGCTCGTGATACGGAGCCGTCATCTGTACCCGGTCGCCCTGGGCGAACGTGCGCTCCGTGTCGCGGTAGACCGTCACGCCCTGCAACCGGCGCGGGTCGTAGCTCAGCTCTTCGCCGCTCTTGCGAGTGATGGTCAGCGTGTTGCTTTCCCCATCCACGCGAGCAACGCGCGCATACTCTCCGGCCTCGATGCCGATAGGCTTCGAGCCCTTCGTATAGCGGATCACATCGCCGCTTTCGTAGTTCTGCGCGTGCTGCCGGTCGGCCCCTGTCAGCTCTTGCCGCGCGTACAGCACGGGCACCCGGTACTCGGTGCCCGTGACCTGGCCAGCCTGCCGCATCGACCGATGGATTTGGCTGTTGATCTCCCGCCGCGATTCGTTGTCCGGCGAGATAACCAGCGTCCGCTCCGGTGCCCGCGCATACTCCCGCGCCATCTCCCCGATACGCTCTCCACGGTCCTTGATCTCATGCACACGGCCTTGGTTATTCAGGCTCGCGATCGCTTCTTTCACCTCGCCCCGCGCAAGCTGTTCCACCGTTTCTTTGAGCACTGGATCTTTCTGCCGCAGGATCTCATCGAGACGCGCCGTGCGCAGCCCCGCCTCCTGTAACTGCGCATACGGCCTGCCCGCTTCGACCGCCTCATGCTGCCGCACGTCGCCCACGAACAGCACCCGGTCGTGCCGGTTCAACCGCTCCACGAACGCGTGCATCTGCCGCGTGCTGACCATGCTCGCCTCGTCCACGATGTACACTCTTGCGCGGCCCCCATCCGGTTGCTGGCCCGGCTGCGCGCCGCGCGCAAGATGACGCTGCAAGGTCTCCGATACCACGCCCGCCTCGGCCAGCTTTTGCGCCGCACGCGAAGTCGGCGCAAGCCCCTTCACTTCGTAGCCGTGATGCACAACGGCGTCCCGAACGGCGGCTAAAGAAGTAGTCTTTCCGGCTCCCGCCACGCCCTCCAGAGCCATCATTTTGTCGCGGCTTTCGAGCACCTCTTCGACCGCCCGGTGCTGGCTCACGCTCAGGTGCGGATGACGCTTGAAGGCCCACTCCCGTGTGTGTCCATCGACGATAACATTGCCGTCACGGCCCGCCCGCATCCGCTCGACGATCTGCCGCTCTTGAGTTCGCATCTCGCCGGTTGTGAACGCGCGGCCCGCCTCTCCATCGCGGCGCGGAACCTCGATCAGCTCGCCACTGGCGATGCGCTTTTGAAGCTCTTCTTTGATCTCCGGCAACCGCGCCTCACCCATCGTATGTTTCAGCGCATCGCGCAGCAGAGCTCGTTCATCGACCACCGCCGCGCGTTCGATTCCACGGTCCCGAGCATAGGTCACGGCACCCTCGGCCACGCGCCGCGAACGCTCCGGCTCAAGCTCCACACCCCATCGCCGCGAGGCCTCGGCCATCACGCGTGCGGGCTGATTTCCATGCTCAACGGCAAGCCTTTGATGCTGCGCCCGCACCTCTTCGATGGACAACGGCTGCTTGGCATCGCGCGTTCGGTGCGCGGCGATCTGCGCCGCTCCAGCGCCTCGCCGTCCCTGCTCTTCGAGGCGCTCCACGATCTGTTGCCGGCGCGGACTCGACGCCTCCAGATACTCGCGCGTGTAACCTTTGATCTCCGGCTGGCCATGCGCGCCGCGCTCGACTTCGTAGCCCATCCGTTGCAACCGCGTCGCCAACTCCGAGCGGTAAACAGCCGTCGCGTACTGCTGCGTCTTGTAAAGTTCCTGGGCTTGAAGAGAGCGCGTTTTGCCCTCCACCGTCTCCGTTACATTGAAGATCACCGCGTGCGTGTGCAACTGCGGCGCGGCGTATCCATCGACCGGACGGCTGCTGTCGTGCTCGAACTTGGCCACCGCCCATGCGCCCGTCGTCTGCGCCACGGCGTTGCCGCCGATGCGCGCCTGGGCATACCTTTCCATCTCGTCGAGCGCCACGCGCACGCTCTCTCGGTGCGCCTCTCTCACACGGTTATCGCCGCCGACAAGCGCCGTCAACGAGACCGACTTCGGCGCGGAAAACGTGGCGTCCCACCCGGCCCGGTGCTCCATCGCCCGCACCGTTTCGCCGTGCTCATTGATGTATTCGTGCGCCTGCTGACGACGGATCAGCGCCTCGCCCGTCTGCGGATGCTGGCCTTCGGAGAGCCGCGCGAACTGCTCCTCATTGACCTCGCCGCGCAACCCGTAGCGTGTCGCAAGCTCACCCTGCCACTCCCCGCGCACACGCTCGCCTTCCGTGTAATAGTTCTCCTTCGCGTTCGCGAACTCCGACTTGTGATACGCCTGCGCCTGGCCCGCGCTGATCGGCTTCGACAGTGTCAGCATCGCTCTACAGCTCCTCTCCCGGCGCTCTCTTTGCCGCCGCCTTCGGCAGCTCCGGCTCCGGCGGCGCGGCCTGCATCCGCTCCTCGCGCGTCGAACTCTTCGCCAGTATTTCGAGCGCGCGCTTCATCTTGTTTTCGTCAGCCCACGTAATCAGTTCCCGGCTGATCTGCTCCGTGATCGGCTGGCGCATACTCAGCTTCAACAGGAAGTTCAAAAGGATGGCCCGCATTGCCAGCATCTCGGCCAGGATCGCCCGCTCCGCCGCCATCGTGCCCATCTCGACCGACGAAGCCAAGAGCACATCCCGGACCCACTCCGACAGCGTCAGACCCGCCGCCGCCGCGCGCGACTCCAGCACACGCAGCTCCGCCTCTGAGACTTTGGTCCCAACAGATTTCGTTCGCAGCGCACGCTTCACTCGGCACCTCCGGCGTTCGGTTTTTGAAGGCTCCGCTTTTGTTTTCCAAGGCAGTGATGCGCGAAGGCCGCACGGTCACCGTGCGGCCTCGGCTAGCAGACAGGCTGGCTGCTAAAGATAAAACTCTTCCGCGCGTGCTCGATGGGGACTCGGCTCATTCGCGTACTCCTGGCGCGCTCGTTCACTATTGCCGCGCCACGCTCCAAGCCACAATCGGCCCAGAGCATTTTTCCTTTAGACGCTGCTTTTCGGTTTCAGTTACTCTGCGGCAACCGAAGGTTACCGCACAGCTCCCGACTGGGGGAGACGTGTCCACCCCCTGCCCATGCGAAGCATGGCGCTCTTTACTTCACTTGGTAGCACGGCAGAAGCAAGGTAGGACTGGGCCTCTCTGCTGGAGCTTTTGCCAAGAACAGGAACCGCGAAGGCCTTACCTCCGGGTCTAGATAGGACACTTCACCGGCTTTGCTCAGACTTGCGAAGGTCTCATCGCACGTTTCTTCTCGTGCTGCTGCGAAGGACATTTCGCGGGCAGGACCTGAGGCCAACTGCTTCGGGTCCGACTTGTCTTGAGGCCAGTAGAGGAGTCTGAGCTTTATGAACTCGACCGGTTCACCATTCCGACCGCCTGAGCGGCTCCGCACAGCCAAAAAATCCCTAAAGCTCGGAGTGTCACCCCGCGAACCATAGTCCGCCCATCGGTCAGCGAAGCCGATAATTGTGACTCGCATTCCTGGGACCGCCCCTCCCTGTGAGTGCCCCCATGTTGAGAGCAAGACCATCACAAGGAAGAGGAGCGCCAGACGTCCAATTGCTTTTCGCCGTTCGATCATTTCGGTGTCACCCCCGTAACCGCCTCAGTCGTGTTCCTCTGCTGAACAGCGGCTGGCCTCGTTTGCGGGTTCGTGAAGGAAGCAACTGGGATCGGCGTCTTGAGCGTCGTGTTGACTTGATAGTTCCCGCCGCCTGGGCCGTTGTATCGAAGGTTGTACTGATAGCCTGTTAGATTTCCGTTGTTGACTTGCGGAATTCCCCCGGCTCCAAGAAGGGTAAAGCCAGGGAAAGGATCATTGTTGTGCGCGTCGCTAAGGCTAGCTCCCCCCGCTGTCGCATACGCTTCCATCGCTTCGTGTGCCACTGCGCTTCCGGGAGATAACCCTGCACTTGCTAGTTGGGCTGTATCGGCAACATCGACAGTATTGGACCCTTTGCCTGTGCTGAGGCCGAAGAAGACTCCACCGTCTCCTGAAACGGCTGTAAGAGTTGCGTGCGTATTCGTATCGGTTAGCGCACCATAGAAGGCCTTCTCTGCGCCACTAAGCTTGCTCGCATCCACGTTGCCAACCGGATGCCATTTGCCGTCTTTACCGATCTCAACCTTGAACTGCCCGTCCTTCCGCCCGTTGACCTGATCTGTCGCTGTCGTGCAGTTCGCTTTATCTGCACATTTGACAGCAATATCGTGTCCGTCCGGGTCTGTCAGCGAAAGAGGATTATTTCGCACATAGCTGTACAGGTTGAGTTGCTGCGGATCGGTCAAACGGTGCAGTTCCAAGTACAACGGATCAGGACTCAGCCAGCGTCCCATTGAACTTGCGTAGTACCTGGCCCCGAAGTAGTCGTTGCCGGACTCGGTATCGCGTTCTTTGCCGGTATAACGAGATGCACAAGCGGAGAAGGCTGTCATAAATGAACCGTGTGCATCGTACTGATATTTACTGCTTGTCTGAGTCTCTCCCAAGATCGCCCTGCCGGGCACTTTCACGCTGCAAGATGGCTTTCAACTCGTTTTCCAGTTTCTCGTCTCGTTTGAAGCGATGCTTCATGAACAAAAGAGTGCCGCCCGCCAACCGGATGTCTTCGTTCAGAACGGGGCCCGGGAGAGTCTCGCCCTCCTTTGCGACTGTCCGGCTCACCATACGGTACTCCACATGAAGTGAGTTGACGTTGAGGCCCCACGTGCCGAGGTAGACGACTTGACCATCACCGCCGCTGATGACTTCTGACGTAGCGCCTTGGATAACCGTCGCGTAAAGGACTACAAGCTTATGGTCGGGGCTGAAGTAGAGTACTGCGGCTTCAGCATAGCGCTCTTTCAACTCAAGTTCTGGTGGGGGCTTCTTCCAGATAACCTTTGTTTGGATCCATGCTGCCGAAGGCGGCGCAACTTGGGCCTTCACAGAAGCGCCGCAGATCAAGAGCAAAAAGATAGAGATATATCGCAAGATCGTCATGGTTTCACCACTGGGGTACCAACACTGACGCCAGTCCATGAGTTCCCGAAGTGGTCCGCCATGTAGTTGATCATCGTTGTGTCTCGGCCATATGAGAGGCAGCCATGTGTATAGCCTTCCTGATGGAAGGCATCACCGAACTGTCCGTGGAAGTAAACGCCTGCAGTGTTGCCATCAAGAGAGTTAAGTCTGGCTCTCATCGGTCCATATGCCTGATACACTGCGTTGGCATAGGCATTGAGTGATGGATCAATCTTCTGGTAGCCGTATACCGGCGGAGGATTGTTGTCGCCACTCGCCGGGTTTGGAGCGGTCGGGGGAGGATCGAACCTTCCGAGGATTTGGTAGTTTCCAACCTTTATCGCGTCCATACCAGGCATGTTGCTATTGCCAGAGAAGCCTGTGCCCCTTGCCGCAACTTTGTTTTGGTCGTAGAGAGTCAGACTGTAGGTTGTGGCTCCCTGCTTATTCGTACCCGTCGCAGTCGCAACCAGAAGACCAGCGTACCCCTTCGCTTTCGTCGCATTTCCGTCTGCGTCGTGGTAAGTGTGTCCCTTCTGCCATTGCCATTTGTCGTCAACGTTGAACCAGTCATGACCGTTCGGATCGGTCTTCGACAGCGGATTGTTGAGAACATAGCTGTAAAGATTCAGACTCTGGGGATCGGCAAGACTGGCATAGGGAACCGCCTGTGGCTTGGAGTCCCAGTCGGGCGACATGAACCGGCCCATTGAGCTGGCGTAGTACCTAGCCCCGAAGTAGTCGTTCCCTGATTCGGTGTCACGTTCTTTGCCGGTGAAGTGATGTTCCGTGGCATCGTCTGCCGTTGTCAGTGCCATCACGGTGCAGGGGATGGGTGCATCGCCGAAGGGCAAGGATTGGCAGGTTTCTTCCACGCCTCCAGTGGCGCTGGTTTGCACGCGGCGCGTGCCCAGCGGGTCTGCCAGATGGAAGTGCAGTCCTTTGGGGTCGTAGGTTGCTGTCAGGTGCGCACCGGCCCAGAGATTGGAGTGTTGCCAGAGGCCGGTACCGTCCACCTCCGTAACCTGGTTGCCGGAGAGATCGAGCAGGTATTGGCGGACGAGCGTGAAGCCGTTGGTCGCCAGATTGCAGGCGCTTGATGTCAACGGCAATGCGGGTGGTTGCGGGGTGATCGATCCTCGTGCCACGCGCACGCCATCGGCGTTGTACAGATAGCCGGTGAAGCTCTGGGTGAGGCCGTTGTAGACCGCGCAGATGCGCCCTTCTCCGTCGTAGGCGTACTGGTTGTTGCCGTCCGCAGTCACGCCGCCCGCCGCGTCGTAGACAAAGCCTCCCACTGCCAAGACCGCCGAGGGCGCCGATTGGGAAACCCAGTTGACCTGGTTGTTTGCGCCATACCTCGCCGTTGGCGTGGCGGAGGCGGAGCAGGAGCTTGTCTGCATAGCCTGCATGGTCCGGTTGCCGAAGCTGTCGTATGCCCAGCAGAAGATGTCGCCGAAATAGGCACCGGTCATGGCGGCTCCACTGGTGAGACGGTTGAGCGTGTCGTACGTGTAGATCCAGTATCCGTTGATGGAGTCGCTGGCGGCAAGGATATTCCCGTTGGGCGCGTAGCCGCCCGTGGATGGGACACCGTAGTAGTACACCGACTTTGGCGCTGTGCCGCCGATCATCGGAGTGGTTACGGCTGCAAAGCTGGGGCTTGGGAAGAGCGTGGGATAGGCGGGCGTCATGGAATCGACCACCGAAGTGGTGATGGAGTAGTCCGCGGCGGTGCCACCGGTGAGGCTTTGCAGCTTGACCACAGTGGGCGAGTCGCCGACGGTTGCGTTTACCTCGGCTCCGGCTGCGTTGTTGATGGCGGTGGCAAGACTTGAGGCCAGCAACGCAGCCGTGTTGTTGACAGTTGAGGACCAGTAGACGGGGAGAGTAGTGTAGCTAACGGCTGGCGTCGCAGCGTTGTTGGTAATGGTGGCAGTAATCGAACCGGCATCGGAGACCGTTCCGACAGGGTGGCCTCCGCGTAAAGTATTGTTGGGGTCTGTGACGGAGTAGCCGCCGCCGTTGAAGTGGGTCAGCGCAGTCAGGTGGTTTTCTGCGTCGTATGTGAAGGACTTACCGCCCGTTGTGAGCACGTTGCCATTGGCGAGGGCCACGCCGTGGCTACCATCCCCGGTCCCCAAAGGCGAGGGACCGGGGGCACCCTCATCGTGAATTGAGACCGGCACCACCCGTCGGGCCTACCCCAGCTTTGCCATGTCGATGCCGAGGGGGTAGGTTTCGCCGTGGGTTTGGAGTTCTTCCCATGTGATTTCGCGTTTCTGGTAGCCGGCCATGCGGCCCAACATGCAGGAGAGAGCGGTTTCGACGCCGGAGGCGATTTGGTTGAGGGGCCTGGCGGAGGTGATGGCGTCGATTACGGCGCGTTCCTTGTCGCGGTCGGCGTAGGCAAGGTTGTCGAGGAATGCACCGTCGGCGGCGAATTTGGCGGCTTCCGGGGAGGTTTTGAGGGAGTCTTGCCAGCTCCAGGGGTTGACGCCGGAGATTTGGATGGGGCCGGCGTATCCGACGGTGGCCGCGCCAGTGGAGCCGAAGAACTTGAGGCCGGCTTCAAAGCCGTAGTCGCCGAATTGGGTGGAGGCGAAGGAGAGGTGGACGCCGCCAGGGTACTCGAAGTCGACCTGGTAGTTATCCCAGCAGTTGCCTTCGTGGGTGAGGGCGTTGCGGCCGCCGGTGGCGGTGGCCTTGAGGGGGCGCGCGCCGAGAATCCAGTTGCAGAGGTCGATGATGTGGATGTTCTGCTCGACGAGAATATCGCCGGAGAGAGCGCGGTCCCAGAGCCAGTTGCGGAGGCGGTGCTCGTCGGCGGATGCGCCGGGGACGACGACTTCGACGGAGGCGGGAGCGTTGTAGTAGGCGGAGACGGAGACCATTTTGCCGAGCGCGCCGGAGCGGATGTGGTCAGCCGCGGCGACGATGCCGGGGGCGTTGCGGCACTGGAAGCCGACGGCGACGGACTGCGCTGGGGCAACCTTTTTGGCGATTTCGAGGGCGTGTCGGGCCTGTGCGACGTCGATGCCGACGGGCTTTTCAACGTAGATGTGCTTGCCGCTGGCTACGGCGACCTGGAGGTGCTCGACGTGGAACCAGGGCGGTGTGGAGAGCTGGAGCATGTCGACTTCGGGCGAGGCGGCGAGGTTTTCAATGGCGTGGCGGCCGAGGAAGAGCTGTTTGGGGTCGATGGCGGTCTGGCCGAGGGACTGGTTGAGCTTGTTGAAGCGGTCCTGGCCGCGAGTGAGGCGGTCCTGAAAGAGGTCGCCGAGGGCGACGACGTGGGTGTTGGTGGAGTGGACGAAGGAGGTGGCGACCGAGGAGCCGCGATTGCCGCAGCCGAGCAGCCCGAGGCGGACGGCGGAGTTGGCCCGATAGCCGAAGACGGTGGCCGGCTTGAGGATGAGAACTCCGGTGGCGGCGGCGGCGGTGGATTGCAGGAAGGTGCGACGATTCATGGGCTGGCTCCTGGGATCACGGTTCAGGGTGGTGCGGAGTTACAGGATTGGGACTAGGAGGCGAGAGCATATGGATTTGAACTCTCCCCGGTGCCCAAAAGCAAGGGACCCGGGGGCACGCAATCATCAAACGGGCGATACCTAATCAGACGGTCACGATACTACGAGGCGAGGACATCGCGCAGGATGGCTTCGAGATAGACCTTTTCCTTGCGGACATCTTCGATTTGGGACGGGCCGCTGGTTTCGCGCTCAATGGTGACGGCGCCGGTGTAGCCGATGCGATGGAGTTTGGTGAAGACCTCGCGGAAGTTGACGAGGCCCTGGCCGATGACGACTTCTTCGCCGAGTTCCATGGGATTGGTGGGCCACTTGCCGTCTTTGGCGTGGATGCTGCGGACGTGGGGTCCGAGGATATCGACGGCATCGACGGGATTGGCCTTGCCATAGAGGATGAGGTTGGCGGTGTCGAGGCCGACGGCGAGGTTGGGCATGGCCACGTCTTTGATCATGCGGGACATGGTGGTGGGGGTTTCCTGGCCGGTTTCCATGAGGAAGTACTGGCCGTTGGCCTGGCAATGGGAGGCGACGGCGTGGATGGCCTCGACGGTCTGCTGCCAGAGGGGGTTGGCGGGATCTTCCGGCATGAAGCCGCAGTGGCTCTGGACCTGGGGGATGCCGAGTTGATGGGCGAAGTCAGAGGCCTGGCGGAGTGCGTCGATGCGGGCGGCGCGGGTGGTCGGGGGCACGAGTCCGATGGTGGATGGGCCCTGGGCGAAATTCCAGACGAGGGGCTCGGGTCGGACAACTTCGACGGTGGTTACGGTGACCTGGTACTTGTCGATGAGGTCGCGGAACTGGGAGACGACCTGGGGAGTGAAGCCGCCGAGGTAGCCGTCCATGGAGAGGAAGCAGTTGTTGAGGCCGAGCTCTTTGAGGACCTTGAAGCGGCCCTCAGGGTCGCCGAAGGGGACGATGAGCAGGCCGAGGGCGAAGGGTTTGAGGGGAGCCGGGGTGGCGGCGGCAAGAGCGTTGGCGGAGTGGAGTGCCGCGACGGTGGTGGCGGCGGCGTAGCCAAGAAAGGTTCGACGGTCCATGGATGCCTCGTATCTTGATGACGATATTAGGCAACATTTGGCCCCGTTTTGACTAGTCCCGGGGGAAACGCTCACGGGATGGGGGACAGTGCTAGCTGAGTTCTTCCTGCTCTTCGAGGGCGATCATGAGCTCTTCCCACTCGGTGGTGGAGGTGTGGAGTTGGGCGCGGAGCTGGTCGAGGAGGGTGGTTTGGCGCTGGGTTTCGTCGGCGGAGACGTAGTTGCCGAGCTGGGACTCGGTGTGGGCGATGGAGGATTCGATGCGGGGGACTTCTTCTTCGAGGAAGGCGCATCGGTCTTGCATCTGCTTGAGCTTGATGGGGTTGAGGCGGCGGACTTTGGCGGGGTCGGGGGTTGTGTCTTTGGGAGATTCTGCTGGGGCGGGGGCGGCTGCTGCCGTCTGAGGGGCTGGGGCGGTGGTGGGGAGTTTGGAGGCTGCTGCGGCGGCCTCCTCCTGGTCGCGGACGTACTCGGAGTAGTTGCCGGGGTAGGTGAGGAGGGTGCCGTCTTTGATTTCAAAGACCTTGGTGGCGAGGCGGTCGAGGAAGTAACGGTCGTGGGAGACGAAGATGACGGTACCGCTGAAGCTTTCGATGGCTTCGAGGAGGACATCTTTGGCGCGCATGTCGAGATGGTTGGTGGGCTCGTCGAGGAGGAGGAAATTGGACGGGGAGACGAGGATGCGGGCGAGGGCGAAGCGGTTGCGTTCTCCGCCGGAGAGCACGCCGAGGGGCTTGAAAACGTCGTCGCCGGAGAAGAGGAAGCAGCCGAGGAGGGAGCGGAGTTCGAGTTCGGGGATGCGGAAGGCGGCGCGGCTGATGTCGTCCAACATGCGTGCGGTGGGGTCGAGGACCTTGTACTGGTCCTGGGCGAAGTACTCGGCGAGGACGTTGTGACCGAGGGCAACGGAGCCCGAGGTGGGTGTTTCGACGCCGGTGAGCAGGCGGATGAGGGTTGATTTGCCGGCGCCGTTCTGGCCGACGAGGGCCACGCGGTCGCCGCGCTCGATGGTGAAGTTGACGCCGGTGAGGACCTGCTTTTCGCCGTAGCTTTTGGAGAGGTTTTGGGCGGTGGCGACGGTGCGTCCTGAAGGTGGCGGCTGAGGAAAGCTGAAGTGGATGACGGGCTCTTCCTCGGGGATTTCGATGCGTTCGATTTTTTCGAGTTCCTTGATGCGCGACTGGACCTGCTTGGCCTTGGTGGCCTGGGCGCGGAAGCGGTTGATGAAGGCTTCGAGGTGGTCGATTTGTTCGCGCTGGTTTTTGTAGGCGGCGACGAGTTGGGCGCGGCGGTCATCCTTCTGCTTGAGGTAGCGAGTGTAATTGCCGGAGTAGATTTGGAGGCGCTTGTTCCAGACCTCGACGGTGCGGTCGACGGTGACATCGAGGAAGTAGCGGTCGTGGGAGATGAGAATGTAGCCGAAGGGGTAGGTACGGAGGTAGCCTTCGAGCCAATTGCGGGTTTCGAGATCGAGGTGGTTGGTGGGCTCGTCGAGCAGCAGGAGGTTGGGGCGGGCCAGGAGCAGCTTGGCGAGGGCGATACGCATTTGCCAACCGCCGGAGAACTCTTCGGTGCGGCGGGCCCAGTCCTGTTTGCTGAAGCCGAGGCCGGTGAGGACAGAGCCGACCTGGGAGTCGAGTGCGTAGCCGTCGAGGGCGTGGAAGCGGGCCTGGAGCATGGAGTAACGCTCGGCGGCGGCGGCGTACTCGGGGCTCTGGTGGTCGAGGGAGCTGAGCAGGCCGGCGAGGGATTCGACCTCGGTCTCCATGGCGCGGAGTTCGTCGAAGACGCTGAGGCACTCGTCGAAGACGGAGCGGCCGGAGAGCTTGAGCCCCTCCTGCGGGAGGTATCCGATGGAGATGCCGCGGGTGATCTGAAGCTGGCCGTAGTCGAGGGTTTCGAGGCCGGCGAGGACCTTCATGATGGTGGACTTGCCGGTGCCGTTGGCGCCGACGAGGGCGGTTTTTTCGGTGGCTGTGATGAGCCAGTTGGCGTCCTGGAAGAGCAGGCGGGGGCCAAACCGCTTGCCGGCATTTTGCAGGGATAGCATTCCTACTCAGGGTATCGTCTTTGGGCGGGATTACGGAATGCTGAGTGGGGGATAGGCGTGCGAGAGGCAAATTGGGGAGGAGACGGCGGGTTTGCATTTACAATGTTGGCGGATGGAAGGGCGCGGTTTCAGGAGCCCTGAGATTTTATTGTTCCGGTTGAATAGGGGTTAAGACGCATGTTCCCGCTGCCGGAGAAGAGAGATTTGGATGACGAAGTCGATTTTTGATTTGAGCGGGAAGACCGCAGTGGTGATTGGCGGGACGACGGGCATCGGGCACGCGATCAGCCTGGGATTTGCGGATGCGGGGGCCGATGTGGTGGCTTCGTCGCGGCGCGCGGCTGAGGTGGCCAAGACCTGCGAGGAGATTCGCGAGCGGGGTCGGCGAACCCTGGAGCTGACCAGCGATGTGAAGGACCGGGCGTCGATTGTGGCGCTGCGGGACGGGGTGCTGGCGGAGTTTGGCAAGGTGGACATCCTAGTGAACTGCGCGGGGACGACCAAGCGCGCGCCCACGCTGACCTTTGCCGAGGCGGATTGGGCGAATATTCTGGAGACGAACCTGACGGGGACGCTGCGCGGGTGCCAGGTGTTTGGCGAGGCGATGTTGGCGCGGAAGTATGGGCGGATCATCAACATCGCTTCCCTTTCGACGTTTGTGGCGCTCTATGAAGTGGCGGCGTATGCGGCGAGCAAGGCTGCGGTGGGTTCGCTGACGAAGTCGCTGGCGGTGGAGTGGTCAAAGTTTGGTGTGAATGTGAACGCGATTGCGCCGGGGGTTTTCCGGACGGATCTGAATGCGAATTTGCTGGACAATTCGGAGCGCGGGCGGGAGTTTTTGACGCGGACGCCGATGGGGCGGTTCGGCAAGACGGAAGAGCTGGTGGGCGCGGCGATTTACCTGGCGAGCGATGCGGCGAGCTTTGTGGCGGGCGAGATTATTACGGTCGATGGCGGGTTTATGGCCAGTGGCGTGAATCAGTAAGGGCAAACACTCAGGAGAGTCATGAGTCTTGGACTGAAAGCGAAGGAAGCGTGCCAGTGGGACCTGGTCTCGCTGGGCGAAGTGATGCTGCGGCTGGACCCGGGCGAGGGACGCATCGCCACGACGCGGCAGTTTACGGCGTGGGAGGGCGGCGGCGAGTACAACGTGGCGCGCGGGCTGCGGCGGTGTTTTGGGCTGCGGACTGCGATTGTGACGGCGCTGGCGGACAATCCGGTGGGGCGGCTAGTGGAGGACATGATCTTTCAGGGCGGCGTGGACCAGCGGCATCTGCGCTGGGTGAAGTACGACGGCGTGGGGCGTGCGGTACGCAACGGGCTGAACTTTACCGAGCGGGGATTTGGGATTCGTGCTGCCTTGGGTTGCAGCGACCGCGGGCATACGGCGGTCGGGCAACTGAAGCCAGGGGAGATTGACTGGGACGGGATATTTGCGCGGGAAGGGGCGCGATGGTTCCATACGGGCGGGATCTTCGCGGCGCTTTCGGAGACGACTCCGCTGGTGGCCAAGGAAGCGATGGAGGCTGCGCACCGCAATGGCGTGATTGTGTCGTACGACCTGAACTATCGGGATTCGCTGTGGAAGGCGATCGGCGGCAAGAAGCGGGCGCTGGAAGTGAACAGCGAACTGGCTCCGTTTGTGGACGTGATGCTGGGCAATGAAGAGGACTTTACCGCGGCGCTGGGGTTTGAGGTTGCCGGAGTGGACGAGCACCTGGCGGAGCTGGATACGGCGAACTTCCGGCGGATGATTGAGCAGGCGGTGGCGAAGTATCCTAACTTCAAGGTGGTGGCGACGACGCTGCGCAATGCGCGGACGGCGACGGTGAACGACTGGGGCGCGGTTTGCTACGCGGAGGGCGAATTCTACGAGGCGCGGCCGATGCCGGGGCTGGAGATTCTGGACCGGGTAGGCGGTGGGGACAGCTTTGCATCGGGATTGATTTATGGCTTGCTGGCCGGCAGGGGGCCGCATTGGGCGGTGGACTGCGGATGCGCGCATGGGGCGCTGGCGATGACGACGCCCGGAGATACGACGATAGCGACGCTGAGCGAAGTGGAACGGGTAATGCAGGGCGGCACGGCACGGGTTCAGCGATAAGTTTTTGAGATAGGTGGAGAGATAACTTGGATAAGTCGCAGGTACTGGCAAAGATACGCGAGGTTGGGCTGCTTCCGGTGTTGCGCGCGGAGTCAGAGGACGAGGGGCTGGTGCTGGCACATGCGCTGGCGGCGGGCGGCGTGACGGTGCTGGAGATTACGATGACGGTGCCGGGAGCGATTGAGCTGATTCGGCGCGTGGCCAAAGATGCGGGCGACAGGATTCTGGTAGGCGCAGGTACGGTGCTGGACCCGGAAACGGCGCGCGCGTGCATGTTGGCGGGGGCGGAGTTTATTGTAAGTCCAGCTCTGAACGTGGCAACGATCGAGATATGCCGCAGATATGGCGTGGCGGTATTTCCGGGAGCGCTGACGCCGACGGAAATTGTAACCGCGTGGCAGGCTGGAGCGGATGCGGTGAAGGTGTTCCCGTGCAGCGCGGTGGGCGGGGCGAAGTATCTGAAGGCGATCAAGGCGCCGTTGCCGCAGATAGAACTTATCCCGACGGGCGGGGTTTCGCTGGCGACGGGGGCGGAGTTTCTGGAAGCGGGCGCTATGGCGCTGGGCGTAGGCGGGGACCTGGTGGATAACAAGGCGGTACGTGCGGGCAAGCCGGAGATAGTAACGGAGAATGCACGGAAGTATCTGGAAATTGTGCGCAGTTATCGGGCAGGGCGCGGTTAAGGCTGGAGATATCGATGAAAGCTCTGATTTTGAACGGTCCGGGAGAGATTGGGATTGGCACGGTGCCGGATGCGGTGCGGCGGCCTAGCGAAGTGCTGCTGCGAGTGCGGCTGGTGGGGCTGTGCGGGAGCGATTTGAACAGCTTTCGCGGAAAGAATCCGATGGTGAGTTTTCCGCGGATTCCGGGGCACGAGGTGGCGGGGACGATTGTGGAGACGGATCCGGCGGTGGCTGCGGAGTGGCCGGTGGGGAAGGACGTGACGCTGTCGCCCTACACCAGCTGCGGGCGATGCGCGAGTTGCCTGCGGGGACGACCGAATGCGTGCCAGTCGAACGAGACGCTGGGCGTGCAGCGGGATGGGGCGCTGACGGAGTACCTGTCAATTGCTCCGGAAAAGCTGTATGCCGCGAAGCTGAGCCTGCGCGAGCTGTGCCTTGTGGAGCCGCTTACGGTGGGTTTCCATGCGGTGGCTCGGGGACGCGTGACTCGCGAGGATGTAGTGGCCATTTTCGGCTGCGGCGGAGTGGGGCTGGGGGCTGTGGCGGCGGCGGGGTTTCGCGGGGCGCGGACAATTGCCATTGACGTGGACGACGCGAAGCTGGAGATTGCGCGGAAGGCTGGGGCGACCGATGCCATCAACACGATGCGGGAGCCGCTGCATGAGCGGCTGCTGGAGCTGACGGACGGGCGCGGGCCGGATGTGGTGGTGGAAGCGATCGGGCTGCCGCAGACGTTTCGGGCAGCGGTGGAGGAAGTGGCCTTTACCGGGCGCGTGGTCTACATCGGTTATGCCAAGGAGCCGGTGGCGTACGAGACGCGGCTGTTTGTGCAGAAGGAGCTGGATATTCTGGGGTCGCGGAATGCGCTGCCGGAGGATTTCCGCGAGGTCCTGAGCATGATTGTGGAAGGGCGATTTCCGGTGGAAGAGGCGATCAGCCACACGGTGGCGTTTGCGGATGCGCCGGCGTTTTTTGCGGCGTGGAGTGCGAATCCGGCGAGCTACTCGAAGATCATGATTGATCTGAACTGAAGGGCGCGTCATTCGGCGATGAATTTTCCGCTGGCGAGGTCGCGGGTAGCCTGCTGGATGCTTTCCGGCTTGCCGAGGTCTCGCCAGTAGGCCGAGTCCGCGGGGAAGGCCTGGATGCTGTGGCCCTCGGCGGCGAGGCGCAGATACGCGGGGATGATGGAGAACGCGCCGTGTTCCGGCATGTGGCGGAAAATGGCAGGCGACAGAACGTGGATGCCGGCGAAGGCCAGGGCTTCCGGGTCGGCGACCGCGCGGACGAGTTCCGGGGCACCATCGAGTCCGGCGCGGCGGCCGCAGAGTTGGCCGTTATCGAAAAGCAGATAACGCGAGGTAGTGCGGCGCTGGACGGCGAGCGTGGCCATGGCCTGGTGTTCGGCGTGGAAGCGGAGCATGGCCGCGAGGTCGATGGTGCTGACGATGTCGACATTGTGCACGAGGAATGGCTGGTCTGAGCCGGTGAAGAAATGCGCTGCCTGCTTGAGTCCGCCGCCGGTGTCGAGGAGCTCTTCTTCGTAAGAGATTTCGATTTCCATGCCGAAGTTGTGGTGGGCGCGCAGGTAGTCTGCGATGAGGTCGGCGTAGTGGTGGGTGTTGACGATGACCTGTTGGACGCCGACGGAGCGGAGGCGGGCAAGAGTGAGGTCGAGCATGGTGCGGCCAGCGACGGAGACGAGGGCCTTGGGGCGGTCGTTGGTGAGGGGACGGAGACGGGAGCCTAGGCCGGCGGCGAGAATCATGGCTTTTGGGCTGGCTTTAGGGGCGGTCATTGGCCCATCTTCTCCAGCTCAATGTGGCGGAGGATGACCTGAACGCCGGGGGTCTGGCGGAGGTGGCGTGCGAGCGATTCGGCGAGGAAGACGGAGCGGTGCTGGCCGCCGGTGCAGCCAAAGGAGACCATGAGGTGCTTGAAGCCGCGGCGCTGATAGGCGCTGACGGTGGAGTCGACCATGGGGAGCACGCCGGCGAGGTACTGGTGGACGCTGGCCTGCTGGTTGAGGTAGTCGATGACGGGCGCATCCTTGCCGGTGAGGGGCTTGTACTGGTCTTCGCGTCCGGGATTGGGCAGGCTGCGGGCGTCAAAGATGAATCCGCCACCGTTGCCGGAGGGGTCGGAGGGGAGCTCGCGATGAAAGGAGAAGCTGGAGACGCGCACGGTCAACAGGTCGGCCGAGGAGGCGAGTCCCTGGAGTTTCTCCGAGGCGAGCATGGCGTTGAGAGCGTCCATGAGCGCGGGGAGGGGGATGGGAAGCTTGACGTTGTGAGCGAGCCAGCGAAGGTTTTTGAGGGCGTAGGGGACCGATTGCAGGAAGTGGGGTTTGCGCTCGTAGAATCCGCGAAAGCCGTATGCGCCGAGAGCCTGGAGGATGCGCACGTAGACGAAGGCGTAATAGTGCTCGAGGAAGGCTTCGCGGTCCACGGGTAAGTAGGCGGCGAGGCTGTCTAGATAGTGGTTGAGCAACTGCTGGCGCAAGTCGGTTGGTAGGTCGGCCTTTGCGTCGTAGAGCAGGGAGGCGATGTCGTATTGGAGCGCGCCTTTGCGCCCGCCCTGGTAATCGAGAAAATAAGGCTGGCCGTCGCGCCACATGACGTTGCGGGATTGGAAGTCACGATAGAGAAAGTAGTTGGACGGGGCGCTGAGGAGGAACTTGGTGAGGCGGGAGAAGTCCTGTTCGAGGGCCTGCTCGTTGAATGGGATGCCGGCGAGACGGAGGAAGTAGTACTTGAAGTAGTTGAGGTCCCAGTTGATGGACTGGCGGTCAAAGCTGGCGCGTGGGTAGCAGACCTTGTAGTTGAGGTCGCGGCCGGCGAGGACCTGGAAGCGAGGCAACTCGGAGACGACCTTGCGGTAGGCGTCGATGGCTTCCGGGGCGATGGTTGCTCCGTCGCGATGGTCACCGAGGAACTGGTAGAGCGTGGTGTCGCCGAGGTCTTCTTCGAGATAGGCGCCATTTTCGAGGTCCTCGGCGTAGATTTCGGGGACGGGCAGGCCGTGACGTCGGAAGTGGCGGGAGAACTCGAGGAAAGCGATGTTTTCTTCGCGGACGGGGTACTGGATGCCGATGGCGGAGATGGGGCCGGCAGTGAGGCGGACGATGATGCGGCCGGAGCCGCCGAGCTCGCCCTGAAGAGGCTTGACCTGCTGCGCGGGCAGGTGAAAATGCTGCTCAAAAAGGCGCTTGAGATGATCCATGAAACTCTTTCCGCAAAATGCCGAAGCTGCCTCTCAAAGATACGCAGTGCGGCGAAGCAGATGCAAGGCGGGTGCGGAGAGGTGGGATGGTTGTGCGGGGATGGGGCAGGCTGATGGCGGCAGAAGCGGGTGGACGATGAAGAGAGGCGCGGTGTAACTGACTTACTATTTCCGGCCAATCGAGGGAGACAGTGGCGTGATATTCTTTGGCCGTGCCTTCCTGCCATCGGTTTTGCGCGGTTATAAGTTTGTGTAAGGAATGAACTTGGTGCGCGCTGGAACTATATGAGCAAGGAAGGTAATTGCCCGGATGGTCCGCATCTTTCTCTTCCAGAAGAAGGCCTTCATGTATTCTGCATTTCCTCGCGTTCGATCGATATCTGCCTGCCTTTTCACCAATAACATTTCCGGATTTCAACGGCTACTCGTGCGGTTTGCAGGGTCATGTGCCGTTGCTTTCCTGGTAGTGAGTGGCGGGAGCGCTGCTTTGGCGCAGGCCAAGGCGGCAACGAGCACGACGCTGGTGGTGAGCTCTGGGAGCGGAGCGGTTACACAGATTGCCGCGGGCAGCGTGGTGACGCTGACGGCGACGGTGAAGGCGGGAACTGCTGCGGTTGCGCCAGGGCAGGTGAACTTCTGCGATGCGACGGCCAAGTACTGCACGGATGTGCATGTACTGGGGACGGCGCAGTTGACGAGCGCGGGGACGGCGGCGATGCGCTTTCGTCCGGGGATTGGGAGCCACAGTTACAAGGCTGTTTTTGTGGGAACGAATGCGGCGTTGGGGAGTGCGTCGGGGGCATCGGCTTTGACGGTGACGGGGACGGTGTACCCGGTGGCGAGCGCGACGGCGATTACGCAGACTGGAAGCTGGGGGAAGTACACACTTTCCGCGGTGGTGACGGAGGCCGGGGGAACCGTGGCACCGACCGGGGCGGTGACGTTTAAGGATTCGTCGAAGGGCAACGGAGTGCTGGGGACGGCGGAGCTTGGAGCGAGCGTGGCAGGGATTGGCTGGCCGAATCCGAAGTCTCTGACAGCGACCACGGAAACAGACGCGATTTTGGTGGGCGACTTCAACGGAGACGGCATTGCGGATTTGGCGTTGAATGACAACCCGCTGGTGATTTACCTGGGCAACGGGGATGGAACGTATACAGAAGCGCCGGTGCCGCCGCTTCAGGGGCCAACGGCCGGGCCGATGGTTCTGGGCGACTTCAACGGGGACGGCATTCTGGACATTGCTGTTGCCACCTACGCCGCGAACGGAGTATCGATTCTGCTGGGCAACGGGGATGGGAGTTTTGCCGCGCCGATTGAGGCGACCGTGCCGGGGACGATCGTAAGTTTGACGCAGGTTTTGACAGGGGACTTCAACGGCGACGGGATCGCCGACCTAGCCGTGATCGACGTGGATCAGGGCACGGTGGACATTTTGCTGGGCAACGGAGACGGAACGTTCACGCTGGAGGCGACGGATCCCCCAACGACGAATTCTCCTGTCGCGATGGTGGCTGGCGATTTCAACGGGGATGGCAGGACGGACCTTGCGGTGTCGGAATCAGGGGATTTGATTGAGGTTCTGCTGGGCAACGGAGACGGCACATTTCGCTCGTCCGGGATGGTGAATGCCGGTATGTCCACGTCGCCGATGGCAGTGGCGGACTTCAATGGCGATGGCAAGCTGGACCTGGCCGTGACGGCCGGTGGTCTGCCCCAGACACCTGAGTCTGTGACCATTCTTACCGGCAACGGCGATGGCACGTTCAACGCGCCGTCATCGAGCCAGACTTTGGCGACACAGGTTACGTCGGTCACGGTGGCGGACTTCAACCAGGACGGCGCGCCCGATGTTGTGCTGACCGATGCGAACGGCAACGCAACGGTTGTGCTGAACAATGGAAGCGGGACGCTGTCCCAAAGCTATCCCGTCATTTCGGAGGCTTCTCCGTACTCCATGGCAGCCGGAGTCGGGGATGTCAACGGGGATGGGTATCCGGATGTGGTGGTGGGGGCTTATTACGTGAGCACGCTTTCCGTGCTGCTGACGGAGCCGACGGAGACCGCGACCGCTGAGGCGAGCGTATCGCTGACGAGCGCAGGCCAGCACCTGGCATATGCCGGATATGCGGGGAATGGGAACTACAGTTCCAGCATCTCGACTACGACGCCTTTGTGGGGCGTACCGGTGGCAACGGCGACGAGCCTGAAGGTGACCTCGGGAGGGGTCGCGGTGACATCGGTAGCGCCTGGAACGGTGGTTGCGCTGACGGCGACGGTGAGCGCAGGCGGGAGTGCTGTGACGGCTGGCGATGTGAACTTCTGCGATGCTTCGGCCACCGATTGCGCGGATGTGCACCTGCTGGGAAGCGTGGCGGTGAGCAGCAATGGGATTGCGGTGCTGAAGCTGGTGCCAGGAGCGGGGACACACAGCTACAAGGCGGAGTATGTGGAGAGCGGCTTTGGCGCAGGGAGTTCGTCGGCCGCGTCCACGCTGACAGTGGGGCCAGCCAAGAGTCCGGTTTACACGGACACGACGGCTATTTCTGTGATTGGCAGTCCGGGAAGCTACCAACTGACGGGCACGGTCCTGGGCATGGGAGGGAGTGCGCCGTTGACGGGCAGCGTGTCGTTCCTGGATACGAGCTTTGCCAACAAGTCGCTGGGAAGCGCGACGCTGGGAGCGAGTACATCAGGGATTGGCTTCCTGATTTCGCAGACGCCGGCATTTGCCAACCTCCCGGCGACAGAGGTGACGGGAGACTTTAACGGGGACGGAATCCCCGATGTGGCCGTACTGTGGAGCAGCCAGCCTTACGGGGGCGGCTCGTATTCGGTGACCATGCTGCTGGGCAAGGGGGATGGCACGTTTACAACGGGCGCAACGATCGCGGCGACGGGAGTGCAGCAGTACCCTGTGATGATTACTGGGGACTTCAACGGAGACGGCAAGACGGACCTGGCGGTGTTGAGCTGGAATTTTGATTCCACCAGCCTGATTACAACGCTGCTGGGCAACGGAGATGGAACATTTGTTGCTGGTGCAACTGGAGTGGCGTATAACCAGGGCGCGGTTGGTGGGGACTTCATTATTGGATCATTGGTTGCAGCCGATTTCAACGGCGACGGGAAGATGGATCTGGCCGTCGTGGGCGAATATGTCTCTCCCGGTGGAATCACCATTCTGCTGGGGAACGGCGATGGCAGCTTTACGGCGGCAGGAGCGAACCTTGAGCCGATACAGGGCTTTGGAGTTGTGGCGACGGGAGATTTTAACGGAGACGGAATTCCTGACCTGGTAGCGGCGACGTATTTCGGCACTGGTATGGCTACTGTTTTCCTGGGCAAAGGGGATGGCACCTTTACGATCCTGCCCACACAGGTGCCAGTGGACAGCTTTCCGAAGACGATTCTGGTTGGGGACTTCAACGGCGACGGGAAGAAGGACCTGGTCTTTGGCTATGGGGGCGCACCAGAAGTGTACCTGGGCAACGGGGACGGGACCTTTACGCAGGCACCGGGGAGCCCGGTTGTGGGCGGCGGGCTGAGCCTTGTGATGGGAGACTTCAACCACGACGGCAAGGCGGACCTGGCGGGAATCGATAACTACAACCTGAAGATTGACCTGTTTCTGGGTGCTGGGGACGGGACGTTTACCGAGATGGCGACAACGCCACTGATAAGCGTGGACACGGCCAGCCCATTTCTGCTTGTGTCGGCCGATTTCAATGGAGACGGCGTGCCGGATCTGTCGCTGTTGACGGCAGGCACAACCACCGCTTCGATTCTGTTGACCGAGCCGACGGAGACGGCGAGCGCGAGCGTGTCTGGCATTGCGCCGGTGGGAGCGGGGACGCACAATGTGGAGGCGAGTTACGCGGGAAACAGCAGTTACCCGGCGAGCGCATCGGCAACGACGGCGCTGACGGCAGCGATGGCGCCGGTGGTGTTCTCGCCCGCGCAGGGGACCTATACGACGGTGCAGTCGGTCACGTTGAGTGAATCGATTCCAGGCGCGACGATCTATTACCACGCCTATGGAAGTTTGAACACGAATGGGTATGTGCCGTACACCGGTCCCATTGCGCTGAACATCGGCGGTACAGATACGATCTCGGCCTACGCCTCGGAGACCGGTTACATGGAGGTACCCGATACAGTTTCCACGTACACGATGAACCTTCCGGCTGCTGCTGCGCCGAAGTTCTCACTCGCCGCGGGCAATTACGCGGGGGCTCAGACAGTCACGATCACCGACGCGTTGGCGGGGGCGACGATCTACTACACGACGAACGGTACAACACCGAGCATGAGTTCGGCGGTGTACACGGGGCCGATAGCGGTGTCGTCGTCGGAGACGCTGGTGGCAACGGCGGTGGCATCGGGCTATTCCATGAGCGCTCCAACAGCCGCACAGTACCTGATTGATTCGTCGTCGGCGCCGTTGATCTATACGGTTGCGGGGACGGGAAATCTCGGCTTCAGCGGGGATGGCGGGCCAGCGACGGTTGCGGAACTGACGAACCCTGGCCAGACAGCGCTGGATAGTGCCGGGAACCTTTACATTGCGGACTCGGGCAATCATGTTGTGCGGAAGGTCGCCGCCGGCACGAAGGTAATCAGCACGGTTGCAGGGAACGGAACAGCAGGGTACACGGGCGATGGCGGCGCGGCAACCAGCGCGCAGTTCAGCGGTCCCTACGGTGTCGCGGTAGACAAGTCCGGCAATCTCTACATTTCGGACTTCGATTACAGCGTTATCCGCATGGTCTCCGCAACCACCGGAACAATTACCACGATCGCGGGTACTGGAACAAGCGGGTACAGCGGCGACAACGGCCCGGCAACCAGCGCGGAATTGGCCCGTCCAGCCGGGCTTGCGATCGATACCGCGGGCAACCTGTACCTTGCCGACACAGGCAATGACCGCGTGAGGATGATTGCGGGGGGAACCGGAAACATCACCACGGTCGCTGGAAACGGCAACTTCCAGAACAGCGGCGACAATGGGCCTGCGACAAGCGCGGGACTGGAGTATCCGCTGGGAGTTGCGGTGGACGGGAGCGGCAACCTCTTCATCGCATGCAGCTATAGCGATAACATACGCAAGGTGACCGCCACGACCGGTGTGATCACCACCGTCGCCGGAAATGGCACCAGCGGATACACGGGAGATGGCGGCCAGGCCACGCTCGCGCAGCTCTCGTTTCCTCAGTCGGTTGCGGTGGACAACGCAGGCAACCTGTATATCGCCGACTTTAGCAACCATGTGGTTCGCAAAGTGACGTCGAGCAGCGGCGCGATTTCGACGATTGCTGGCAATGGAAGCCTGTGTAATTGGTTGAGCGGCGACGGAGGACCAGCGACAAGCGCCGGTCTCTGCTACCCGATCTCCATCACTGTTGACGGAGCGGGCAACGTGTACGTAGGCGATTCGGGCTCGTCGCGCATTCGCGAGATAACCGCCCCTGGCGCTCCGCCAACGGCAACAGCGGCGACGCCGACGTTCAGCGTGTCGCCCGGGACCTACGCAACCCCGCCCACGGTCAGCGTGACGGACGCCACGCCAGGAGCTGCCATTTACGTCACGCTCAATGGCGCCGCGGCGAACACTTTGTCGCCGCAGTATATCGGCCCGGTCACGGTTACAGGGACGGACACGATCAAGGCGGTAGCTGTCGCGCCCGGATACCTGGTCAGTGGCGCGGCAAGCGGCACCTACACGATTACAGCGCCGCCAACGGCAATCATCTCGACCATTGCCGGCAACGGCGTTCATGGGCTCTCCGGAGCGGGCGGCCCAGCAACTGCGGCGAACATCGGCTTCCCATCAAGCATTGTCCGTGACAAGGTCGGCAATCTCTACTTCAGCGACGCCGACAACGGCGTTGTGTGGAAGGTCTCGGCCGCGAACAAGAGTATTTCGGCCTTTGCAGGCAATGGCACCAGCGGCTACGCGGGCGACGGGGGAGCGGCAAGCCAGGCGGAACTCTTCATACCATTGGGCCTTGCTGTCGATGGCAGTGGCAATGTGTTCATTGCCGATAGCGGCAACAGTGTGGTGCGCGAGGTTTCCGCGGCGACGGGCAAGATATCAACGGTGGCCGGCATCTATGAGCCTTATGGATATACTGGGCAGCCAATCGGGGATGGAGGCAAGGCTACAGCGGCGTATCTGGATAATCCGACAGGTGTGGCTGTTGACACGAGCGGGAACCTGTACATCGCTGATACCGGGCACCAGCTCGTGAGAGAGGTTTCGGCAACGACGGGCATCATCAACACGGTTGCCGGTGTGCCCGGAAGCCCGATCGCCGGCTATAACGGCGACGGCGGTCTTGCCACCAGCGCCCTGCTGAACAACCCGACGCAGTTGGCGATCGACTCCGCTGGCAACCTCTATATCTGCGACGTCTATAACGGAAGGGTTCGAAGGGTCGCGGCCGGTACTGACACCATCACGACGGTTGCCGGCAACGGTGCAAGGTTCGGATCGACCGGAGACGGTGGGCCGGCCATCAGCGCGGCACTGTCACCGCATGGCATCGCCGTGGATGCGTCGGGCAACCTCTACATCTCGACCGACGCGGCGACAGTGCGCGAGGTGAACGCGAGTACAGGGATTATTACGCGCATTGCGGGCAACGGCTATTTCGGCTACTTCGGCGACGGCGGTTCGGCGACGATTGCCGAACTTGACTACCCGCAAGGCGTGGCAGTGGATGAAGCGGGCAACGTCTACATCGCGGACGGGGAGAACTTTCGCATTCGCGAAGTGACCTTCCCGCCACCGCCCGCAACGCCGGCAATCACGTGGGCTGCTCCGGCGGGAATCCCGTATGGCACGGCACTGTCCGCGACACAACTGGATGCATCGTCTACAGTGGCGGGGACGCTTGCGTATAGTCCCGCAGAGGGAGCGCTGCTGGCCGCGGGCGTGCAGACCTTGTCTGTAACGATGACGCCTGATGATTTGGCTGACTACACTGCGGCGACGGACACGGTGAACCTGACCGTGAGCAAAGCGACGCCAGCGGTGACGTTGACGCCGACTGCTGCATCGATTTCGACCACGCAGGCCATGACCGTAACGGTTGCGGTGAGCGCTGTGGGCGGAGGGTCGATTCCGACGGGGTCGGTGACGCTGACGGGAGGCGGCTACACGTCTGCCGCCGAGACGCTGAGCAGTGGCAGCGCGACGATCGGCATTGCGGCCGGAGGATTGGCTGCCGGCACGGATACGCTGACTGCAGCGTTCACGCCTGATGGCTCCAGCGGCGCCAACTACAACGGCGCGAGCGGTGCGGCGATGCTGGCTGTTACCTCTGCAACGAAAACTACGCCGACAGTCACTGCGACTCCATCGGCTGTGAGCATCAGCACGACGCAGGCTCTGACTGTCAGCGTAACGGTGAGCGGCGGGACTGGAACGCCGACGGGGTCTGTTGTGCTGATGGGCGCTGGATACACGTCGGCGGCGAGCATGCTCTCAGGGGGAGCAGCAACGATTGCGGTTGCTGCTGGATCGCTGACTGCCGGCGTTGATGCGCTGAGTATTTTCTATACGCCCGACTCCGCAAGCACAGCGACTTACAACAGTGCAGCAGGTTCGTCATCGGTGACGGTGACAGCGCCAGTGATGAGCGCCGCTACGGTGACCGTGACGCCTGGAATCACGACAATCACCAATGAACAAACAGAGGCCGTGTCCATAACGGTTGCGGGCGCAAGCGGACAAGCGACGCCCACCGGAAGCGTGACGCTGACGAGCGGAACCTACAGAGCACAGCAGACCCTGGGCAACGGAGCGGCAAGCATCACGATTCCGGCGAATGCGCTGGACAGCGGCACTGACACAGTGACTGCGACTTACTCCGGCGACGGGACCTATGCCGGTGCGAGGGGAACGGCGAGTATCACGGTGAGCCAGGTGGTAATCGCCGTGCCCACACCAGCAGGCGTGACGCCGGGCAGCAGCACGACCAGCACTGTGACCGTGTCGGCGGGAAGCAACTACTCCGGCACGATGAATCTGAGTTGCACGCTGACCAGTTCGCCTGCGGGCGCCCAGAGTTTGCCTACATGCAGCCTGAGCCCGGCGAGTGTGACGGTGACCAACGGAGGGAGCGGAACGACGGTATTCACGGTGCGGACAACAGCAGCGTCGAGCACGGCGATGCTTTCACCCAGCGGGCTGAAGCTGATTGGCCTGGGCGGTGGTGGAACAGTGCTGGCTGGGCTGCTGTTGCTTGGAGTTCCGGCACGGCGACGCCGCTGGCTACGGACGATGGTGCTGCTGGGAATGGTTGGGCTGGCTGGCGCGATCGGATGCGGCGGAGGTGGCGGCGGATCA
>Ga0302151_10000062_pt1 | contig 62912 bp, 56 predicted proteins | sample I_Bog_N1_3_FD_192428 | JGI IMG/M metagenome (GOLD analysis project Ga0302151, IMG submission 192428) | Peat permafrost microbial communities from Stordalen Mire near Abisko, Sweden - I_Bog_N1_3 | ecosystem: Environmental > Terrestrial > Soil > Wetlands > Peat | place: Sweden: Abisko, Stordalen...
AGTGACGCACGGATGACCTTGTTTCGACTGGCCGGGTTTCGACTGGCCGGGTTTCGACTGGCCGGGTTTCGACTGGCCGGACCGTTGGCCCCGGCCGCTTGTGTCTGGCTGCTGCTGTCGGGTTCCCCCTATGCCCAGCTCGGCTTCCACGCGCTTGGCGAGGATACCCTGAGCGTGGAAGATTTTTCCGCGCTGATCGATGCCGGCAACGCGCTATTGGAGCGACCGCACCTGGCCAACGGCGCGTCACAGGCGTGGACGAACGGCAAGAGCGGCACGAAGGGGACAATCACGGTGACCGGCAGCTTCCGCCACGACGGCTGGGCGTGCCATTCACTCCTGTACCACACCGTCGTGCAGGGCGGACCGACGAGCAGCGATACCACGGTGAAGTGGTGCCATACGCCTGATGGCTGGAAGATTTTATCGTAGCACACTCGATCGGGGGCGGCCCTGCCCCCGTCCCGGGACCAGCGAGGCCCGCTGGACGAATCCAATCCGACCGGACCCGCTGCTTATGCAAGCGCTTCCGTCGGTTGGCCGGCCAGCGGATCAGGGCCAAAGCGGTTCGGCCCGGGCGTTCCGCGGAAACATGCCCATACAATCAGGACAATCGCTCCGATCAGCGGCAGAAACGCCAACAGCAACCACCAGCCGGAACGATCGATATCGTGCAGCCGCCGCACGCCCACTGCCAGCCCCGGGAGAAGCAACCCGAGCGACAACAGCGCCGACAAAACACCATGGTCTCCGAGCAAGCCGCCCACGAAAGCGGCGGCCACCGAGGCCAGGAAGTTAAACAGAATGAACCACCAATACTCCGATCGGGCTGCGCGATCGGTGAACACGGCATACTTCTTCAGCACTTGGGTGACCGCTGGCACGAAGTCCATCGTCGCCTCCGCAGACCATATTGTGACCAGAATGATGACATGGAACGACGTTCGACGCCAGCGGCGTGACGAACGGGCGTCATGCGATGGAGGTAGGCTTGCGCAGGAAGCTCCGGCTAAACCGAGCCAGTACCGCCGAACGCAGCAGCTTTCGATCGAGCGGCGGAGGGTCGTCAGCCGCCGTCTGCTGTTCCTGGCTAAAGATGAAACGCTGGCCCGTGACGCTGCGTTGTGTCCGAGACGCCGGCGACGGTGCCGGCTCAAGCAGGAGGGTGTCCCATGGCACGGGCAAGACCAGACGGGCATCCGGCATTGACGCCGTACCTGATGGTGCGCAACGCGGCGGCGGCCATCGATTTCTACCGCCAGGCATTCGGAGCCCGCGAGCGCATGCGCCTGGACGCGCCGGGCGGCCGGGTCGGCCATGCCGAACTGGAGATCGGCGAGTCTCTGATCATGTTGGCCGACGAACCGCCGGCCCCCTCGGGCCGGAGTCGGGTGGCGACCGGTCGGTCAGCCTGCATCTCTTCGTTGACGACGTCGATGCAATGGCGCGCAGGGCCGTAGCAGCGGGAGCCCGCCCACTCCGGCCGGTCGAGACGCAGTTCTACGGCGACCGTACGGGCACCTTCGCTGACCCGTTCGGCCATGTCTGGCACCTTGCCACGCATGTCGAGGACGTCGCGCCGGACGAACTCAAGCGCCGCTTCGCCGCGATGTGCTCCGGCAAGCCTGCGGCGCATGCAGATGACAGGGAACGCTCACGGGCTTGATCGCCGGATGAGAAGCGGTGGTTGCAGCGACAGGATTACCGGCTACGTCCCGTCGTTGGCCGCGAGGCTGGGTGTCCGGCGTCGATGGGCGATAGCACGGACGGCAATGCCTCCACCGGCTGATGCAGCCATTGGATGGTTGCTTCAGATGGGTCGAAGCTTGGCCGGCCGGTGGAGAGAACACGCGGCAATGCGATGGACTGCGCCGAAACAGCGGTGTCCGGCGTAACCACGCGCACAAGCCTCGCCTGTGGCGAGAGCAGCACAGCGAAATCCCCGGGCGGCGCCGGCTCGTTCCAGGACGGATGCGCCATGATCCAGGGCCAGACGGCACGAACCTTCTGCAAATACGCCGCACCGATCGGGGGCAGCGCCGAATGATAGGCCGCGATCGCGCCGTCCCATCCCGTGCTGCCCAATCGACCGAGGCTCAGGATGCGCGCGGCGGCGCCCGCGTTGGCGTCTGGGTCGAACGCTGCCTCCAGATTTGCGAACGCGTACGGGTGGTAGAACAGGTCCACCTGAAAGCAGCCGACATCGATCAGCCTGGCGCCGCGCAGTAGCAGGATGCGCACCATGTCGATGGCGGCGGCCTTGCTTGGCTGGTAGAAGCCGCGCCCCTCGGCGTTGATGGTCCACGGCCAGATGGTGGGGACCAGTCCGGTCGGCGCGCGGCGGCCGCTCTCGATGGTGCCGATTGCCGCGAGCAGACCTGATGGGAGGTGCCAATCGCGTTCGGCTCGCGTTGCCGCCGCTCCGCAGGCCAGCGTCGCATCTGCCGATGGTTGTGCGGCAGCCGGGCCGTGAGCGATGCCTGCCAATGCACAGACGGTCACCAGGACCCTGGCGCATCTGTTGCGGGGACGTTCGGCGGGGTGGGCCGGGCGCACCTTGCGGAGTCCCTTCACGATGGAGCACCAAATCGGTGCCGGACCATAGCCAACCAATGCTCTCCCGGCGACCAGCCGGATCGCGACCGGACGCAGGCGAGGGCGAGGGCGCGGGCGCGGGCGCGGGAGAGCTAAGCGGAAACGCCGCGCCCCCTCTCCCACGCGGCCCTGGTGGCCGCTACGTCAGCCCCCAGAACCGGGCGATGTGCGCCGTGGCGTCGATGCCGGCCGCCGGGACGAAGTCTTCGGGGTTGCCGCCCTCGCTGACCGGGTAGCCGTGGGCCAGGCCGGGGATGGTCCACAGTTCGACCGCCGGCCGGTCCTCCGGTCCCCAGACCTTGCGGGTTGCCGGCGGGATGTCGGTCTCGGACCAGGGATGCTCGCTGTAGCCGTGCAGCTCGCTCCATTGCCGCGCGAGCAGCCTGGCGTTTTGCGGATCGACGACGCGGTCCTCCGACCCGGTCCAGACCGACAGGCGCGGCCACGGTCCGGTGAAGCGGGGCGGCGCGGTGCCCAGGACCTCGCCGGCCCAGGCGGCGGCGGTGCGCTCCGGCCCGGCCTGCGCCATGCGGGTCAGCGCCTGTGCGGGGCCGGAGGCGGCCCCGACCGGCAGGCCAGCCACCACCGCTCCGGCGGCGAACACCTCCGGGTAGCTGGCGAGCATCGCCGCCGCCATCGCGCCGCCGGCGGACAGGCCGACGATGAAGACGCGCCTGGGGTCGGAGCCGAAGCGGCGGATGGCCTCCGTGATCATCTGGCGGATCGACAGCGCCTCGCCGCGGCCCCGGCGGGTGTGGGAGGGGCGGAACCAGTTGAAGCAGCGGCCGCGGTTGTTCGCCTCACCCTGCTCCGGGAGCAGGAGGGGGAAGCCGAGCCGGTCGGCCAGCGCCATCCAGCCGGTGTCGGCCGCGAAGGCAGCGGCGTCCTGGCCGCAGCCGTGCAGGACGACGACCAGCGGCGCACCGGGGGCCGGAGGCGTGGGCGGGGCATAGACCAGCATCGCCAGCTTGCCCGGGTTGCTGCCGAAGTCGTGGGTCTCGATGACGCCGCCGGAGCCCGCGGCGTAGCGGGAGAACTCGGTCGGGGTGGTGGCTCCGGGAAGCCGCATCATGGCCGAAGCCGCCCGCAGGGCCGTGCTCAGGCTCCGCCGGGCTATCTTCAGGTCGCGTGTCAACTTCATGTCGCAACAGCCTTCCTCGTATCGCACCCGATGAGTCTGGGGAGGAATTGGTGCAGTGCAACATGGGCGGAATGAGGGCTGCGCTGAGCGCATGGCGGGGGCATCTGGCCCTCAAGCCGTAACCGGCCTACCATTCAGTCACTGGCTGGACTAGATTCGTTTACGCCAAAGATTGCACAAGCTACTCTGCCGAAAGATGTCCTTACTGCGATAATCTGGCTGATCTACTTGCTCGTAGCCCAGGCTCAAGCATATATCCTTGATTTGCCGCCCAAGCTCCGAATGCACAGTATTGAATGGGAACCTATCCTTATTGCTAGAAAGCTGCTCTATATAGTCCCTCTGATTTCTGTGACCGACCTCGTTTATGACATCATGGGCGTCGAAGAGTCGCGGCATCGACTGGATCGCCGCGGTCAGCATTCCCGTATTAATCATAAACTTTACCTTCGGTTTGAGTTGCCCATCTAGACGGCGACAGTTGCAGGCCGGCTTTCAGCTCACCGTTTCCAGCCTAACGTCTCATCGTAGCACTTCCAGGATTTTTATGGCACATCGCTGGAAGCGTGATCACGGCCCGCCACCGCCACCGGCGCTGCGCCATTTGCATGGCCCACTCGGCACTGCCTGGGCTGTGTTCATTTCCTTCATAAACGCCATCCCGAAACCTCGGGGTCGCCTCTGACCCACGCCGAGCGCTTGGCGCGTTGGCATTCGCGGCCGGGCCGTGACCGAAGGGATCCGTGGGCTCCGCCGCTGCGCGACCCTTCGTCAGAAGACTATGTGGTAGAGGTCGGAGCGAGAGAGGTCCATGACTCGCAAGACAGTCGATGTCGCCGTTATCATCCCGGACGCCAGCCCGGTGCTGACGCTTGCCCGCATCGGCCGGGTTGACCTGCTCGGCTCGTTCTCCGTGCCGGTTCGCATCGTGGATCAAGTGCACTACGAGATCACGAAGACCGAGAATGACCCGGACGGCGTGGTGGCTGCCGGGCTCAAGCGACTCCACAACCAAATCGAGATCATCGAGACGAATGTGGGCGTCGGCTACCAGACGCGTCGCAGCCGCGATCCGAAGACCCCAAGCGGCAACCTCGGCGAGATCGCGGTGGACGAGTATGCGACCGCCTTGGCGCACGGCACCGGCCCTACCATCGTCCCGTTGGTGCTGTTCGAAGACCCGGATGTCCTGACGCTGCGGATTGCCCGCCTCAAGGGCGTCCATCTCCTCAACACGACGGCTTGGCTCTTGACCCTAAGCCGGGAAGGGTTGCTCCCCGAGGCGATGGATCTGGTCGAACAGATCAACGCCTCCCGCAAGACGCCGATGGTGCCGTTCGAGAAAGTCGGCATGACCAAAAAAGTGCGTTCAACGTGGCTGCGAAGGAGTTTCGGCCCATGAACGAGGACTTGAAGGGGTGCTCCCTCGCGGACGTGCTGGAGCGGCTGGAAAAAGGCAAGATCGGCCACAGCGCGGCGATGAAGTGGCTCAACGTCACACGCTACGACGACCTTGTGGAGATCATGCACGTCAACGGCCGCCTGATGCCCGGACATCAGCCGATGCGGGTATCGCCGGAAACCCGAGCGCTGGTGCGTTCGATTTTCCGGCCCATCCCGCACCAACCCGAGTAAGCGCGGGCAGCGTCGGGGCTGACGCCCGGGCGGCCACAAGTTGACGAACTTGACGAACCCGTCGCGCGCTCCCATGTTTCCTGCATGATCACCGCCGCGCGCACCCGTTCCACGCCCAAGCCAGCAGCGGCCCGAGGACCGGGCGGCCGTGCGCACCGCCCCGCAGGCCCCGAGCGGATCGATGTGCCGGACGCCCTCTCCGCCGAGCAGGCACGGCGTGTTCTGACCGCAGTGGCCCGCGGCATCAGCGCCATCGCGGGAACCGGGCGCACCCTGACCCTGGACGTGAAACCCTCTGCCCACCAGAGCGGCAAAACCGGGCTCCTGATCGTCCGGTCGTTCCCGACCGTCACCGTCCCCCCGGACCCGCAGGCTGCCACCGCTGAACTCTCCCCCGCGGAGGCTCGGGCGGCGCTGAAGCGCGCTTACGAAACGGGCGACGTGGCCGCGGCGAAGCTGTTGGCCGGCCCGGACATGCTGTCCTCCGATGCGATGGCGGAGCGGCTCGGGGTTTCCCGCGAGGCGATCCACCAGAAGCGCCGCCGCGGCGAGTTGCTCGGGATCGAGGGCGCCAAGCGCGGCGTCCGCTTCCCGGCCTGGCAGCTCGACACCGACGGCCTGCCGCTGGCGGCGCTGCGCGATCTGCATGACGCGCTCGGTGCGCCTTGGGCAGTGTTCCGTTTCCTGCAGCAGCGCCATCCCGAACTCGGCATGCGCACGGGCCTTGCGGCCATCTCCGACCCGCGGCGGGCACCTGACGCATTGGCGCTCGCCCGCAGCGTTGGCACGTTCGGCCCAGCCGGAGCGTGACCGGCGGGCGGGCGCGGGCTCGGCCGCCGCGCAACCCGTCCGATCTCCGCCCCGTCGTTGCGACGATCCCGGAAGGCGCACGCTGGGCGCGGTTTGTGCGCACGAAACATCAGGATGCGCTTGGCGTCAGCGAGGGCCGCTCCCGATTCTCCGATCCAATGCTGGACCGCGGGCGTCCACCGCGCTGGTTGCCGGTCTACCTCGCCCAGACCTTCACTCTCAGCCTGCAAGAAACGCTGCTGCGCGATCGCGCCAACGCAGCCTTGCCCGGCCCGTTCCTGCTGACCGAGGCGGAACTGGCTCTCTGGGACTGGGCAGAAATCGAGATGATCCGGCCGCTGCGCGTCGTGGATTTGCGGGGCACTGCCCTCACCCGCTCCCGCGTCCCGACGGACGTGGTTGGCGCGGCCGATCAGCGTCTGGCACGCGCCTGGGCAGCGGCGTTCCACCGGCACCCAGCCGGCTTCGACGGCATTGTTTTTCCATCGCGTTTCCGCACCGGCGACAATCTTGCCCTGTTCCACGAACGGATCGCCGGAGCGCTACGCTTAACGGCCCGGCGGCGCGTGTTGAACAGTTCGGTTGAACTTGGCCGGGCCTGTGCGCTGCTGGACCTCGCCATCGTTGCGAGACCGACAAACCCAGCGTAGCCGCCGCATCACCCCAGCGCTTGCGCCGCTTTCAGCACCTCGGCCGCGTGCCCCGTGACGCTCACTTTGCGCCACGCCTTTGCGATCTTGCCGGTCTTGTTGATCAGGAACGTGGTGCGCTCGATGCCCATGTACGTCTTGCCGTACATCGATTTCTCCACCCACGTCCCGTAGGCTTCCGCAACCGCGTGGCTCTCGTCGGACGCCAGCGGAAACGTCAGCTTGAATTTCTCCGCGAATTTCTCGATCGGCTTCATCTTGTCCGGCGACACGCCGATCACGTCGATGCCGATATGCCCAAGTTGCGGCAAAGCCTCCTGGAACGCGCAAGCCTCCTTGGTGCAGCCGGGCGTGTCCGCCTTCGGATAGAAGTACAGCACGAACGGCTTGCCCTTCATCTCCCCAAGACTGACCGTGCGCCCCCCGCTCGCAGGCAGCGAAAAATCCGGCGCCGGATCGCCCTCGCCCAGGCGCCCCCCCGAGTCCGGTTCGCTTCCGGCAACGGCCTCCCCCGCCGCGGCACCCCTCACCTTCCCAGCCGCCCGCGCCCCACCGCTCGGAGCCGCCTTCGCCTTGCTGCCGCTCATGTTTCGATCTCCCCGACATGCCGCACGAATGCGGCGCGCACTTGTTCCGCCAACGTGTCCAAAGTGGCGCGCAGGTCGGCAACGTCAACCGCCGGAGCGCCAGCCGCCGCCGCGGCGCGCAGCAATGGACCGACCGAGGCCTCCGGCAGCGCCTCCTTCGCCCCCCGCCCCACCGTGATGCGCAGCATGTCCTGGACCGTGCGCCAAACCCGGTCCGCCCGCGTCAGCAGGGCGGCGTCCTCCGCCGGCAGCACCCCGGCCTGCGCAAGCCGCTCCAGCGCTGCCCGCGTCGTCGGGCAGCACAGATCGGGCGCCGTCTGGGCATGAACCAGTTGCAGCACCTGCGCGATGAACTCGACCTCGATCAGCCCGCCCGGCCGCAGCTTCACGTCCCATGGCCCGTCCGGCGGCAGATCCCGCAGCATCCGTGCGCGCATCGAGGCTGCGTCGGCGCGGATCGCCGCCCCCGCCCCGGCATGGGACAGCGCCTCGGCGATCGCCGCCTCGACCTGCCCGCGCAGTGCCGGCGGCCCGGCGACAACGCGCGCCCTGGTCAGCGCCATGCGCTCCCAGGTCCAGGCCGAGTCGGCGTGGTAGCGGCGGAAGCCGGACAGCGACACCGCCACCGGCCCTTTGTTCCCCGACGGCCGCAGCCGCATGTCCACGGCGTAAAGTTGCCCGTCCACGCCCGGCGCGGTCACCGCTGCCACGAAGGCATGCGCCGCCCGCACAAACCACTGGCTGGCCGGCAGCGAACGAGCGCCGCCTGCGCTTTCCGTCACGGAATCGGGGTGGTCGTAGATCAGCATCAGGTCGAGGTCGGAGCCGGTCATCATCTCGCACCCGCCCGCCTTGCCCAAGGCCACCACCGCCATGGCGCCCCCCTGCACCCGGCCGTACCGCCTGGAAAGATCGTCCAGGACGGGGGGCAGCAGGGCGGCCAGCGCCGCCTCCGCCAGCGCCGAGCGGCGCAGGCCGGCGGCATCGACGTCGAGCCGCCCCTCCATCGTGGCAACCGCGATATTGAAATCTTCCTCGCGGACGGTGCGGCGGATGGTGGCGATCGCGTCCTCCAGCGACCGCGCATCGCGCAGCCGCGCGCGCAGCAGCCGGCCGGGCGCTTCGGCGTCGTCCAGCGCCAGCAGGCCGTACAGCGCGCTGGGATAGCGGGTCAGATGGTCGGCCAGGGACGGCGCGGCCCCGAGCACCGCCGCAACCCGGTCCAAAAGCCCCAGGTTGCGCTGAAATAACGAAAGCAACTGCACGCCGGCGGGCTGAGACGCCAGGAAGGCGTCGAACCGGTTGAAGGCAACATCGGGGTGCGGCTGGCGGCCGAACCTCGTCAACAGGCCGGGCAGCAATTGCTGCATCAGCTCGCGCGCCCGCTCGGATCGCAGTGCGCGCACATGGCCCGCCTGCCAGCCGCGCACGGTGGCGATCACCCGCTCGGGGTGGTCGAATCCCAGCGCCCGCAGCGCCGCCACCGTGCCCGGCGGTGCCGGATCATCGCCGCGGAAATCCAGTTCCGGGACCAGCGCGGCGGTTTCGGGGGTGTCGGGCACCGCCTCGAACAACTCGGCATAGCGGGTGCGCACGGCGTCCAGATGGTGCAGAAGCGCGACGGCAAAGCTCGGCGCGTCCGCGTAGCCCATGAACGTCGCGAACCCCGCCAGCTCCGCCGGACGCTCCGGCAGCGCGTGCGTCTGGCGGTCGGCCACCATTTGCAGACGATGTTCCACGCGGCGCAGGAAGAGGTACGCGGCGGTCAGTTCCGTCACGGCGGCGCGCGGAATCCGGTCGGCCGCCGCCAGCCGCCGCAGCGCCCCCAGCGTCGTGGGATCGCGCAGCGCCGGGTCCCGGCCGCCCCAGACGAGCTGGAGAGTCTGCGCCAGGAACTCGATCTCGCGGATGCCGCCCTCGCCCAGCTTGACGTTGTGCCCGGCGATCCGCGCCACGGGGTCCGGCGCGGCGGCCAGCGCGCCGCCCTTGTGCTGGTCGATCCGGCGCTTCATCGCGTGGATGTCGGCCATCAGCGCAAAGTCGAGCCGGCGGCGCCAGACGAAGGGACGGATCGCGTCCAGGAACAGCGCCCCCAGCGCCAGGTCGCCGGCCACCGGGCGTGCCTTGATCATGGCGGCACGCTCCCAGCTCTGGCCCATGCTTTCGTAATAGGTGATTGCCGCCGTCAACGAGACCGCGGGCGGGGTCGCCGAGGGGTCGGGGCGCAGCCGCAGATCGGTGCGGAACACGTAGCCGTCGGCGTCCCGCGTCTCCATCAGCGACACCAGGGCACGGGCTAGCCGGGTGGTGAATCCGCCCATCGCGTCGCCTGCGCTACGATCGGTGTATATTCGTGCGTCAGGGTCGTAGATCAGCACGAGGTCAACATCGCTGGAGTAGTTCAGTTCACGCGCACCGAGCTTGCCCATGCCGATCACGGTGAACGCTCCGCCGCGCGCCGGCTGAGCAGGGTCCGGCAGGCGCAACTCGCCGGCATCGTGCGCGGCGCGCAGAAGATGGGCGACGGCGAGCGACAGCGTCGCCTCGGCCAGCGTGGTCAGCGCGTCGGTGACCCGATCGAGCCGCCAGAGCCCGCCGATGTCGGCGACGGCGGTGGCGAGCGCGACGACTCGCTTGGCGCGGCGCAAGGCGGCGGCGACGTGGTCGCGTCGCGACTCCGGCGGCACGGGGGACAGCGCCGCCAGCGTCCGCTGCACCACCACGTCAGGCCCCTCGGCCGCCAGCGTCAGCAGCGCCGCCGATTCGCGCAGGGCGAGATCGCTGAGATAGGGACTGTTGCCGCCCAGCGCGGCAAGCAACGCGGGGGCGCCAGGCTGGGTCAGGAACAGCGATTCGGCATGGCCGACAGCCCCGAACCGCTCGATCAGCCGCGCCGCCGCGGCGCGATCGTGCGGCTTCGGCCAGGCGTCCGGGAAAGGGAACGAGGTGGCTGTCATCCCCGGGAAGGCTGGCCATGAGGCGCCTGCCCGGTCAAGCCGCCCGCGGTCTGGCCATGCTGCTGCACCGGCTGGCGACGCTGGCCATCGCCTTGGCCGTGCTGGCGGGCGCCGGCATGGCGACGCTGGGCTGGCGTCTGTCGCAGGGACCGCTCGACCTGCCCTGGCTCACTGCCCGGATCGAGGCGGCGATCAACGCCGGGGAGGGTCCGACGCGGCTCGCAATCGGCTCGGCCGCTCTGGCGTGGGAGGGTTTCCGGCTCGGGGTCGAACGGCCGGTCGATCTCAGGCTGACCAATGTCACGGTCACCGACGCGGCTGGCAACCACCTGGTCTCGGTTCCCCGCACCGAAGTAGCGCTGTCGTTCGGTGCCCTGCTGCTGGGGCGTGTCGTGCTGCGCGCGGTGGAACTGGACCAGCCGAAGCTGACGCTGCTGCGGGGGGCCGATGGCAACATCAGCCTGAACATCGGCAGCCTGTCCGAGACCGCCGACTCCGGTTCCGCACCATCGACGGGACCGGCGCCCCGCCCCTCCCACGGCCTGGCGCCAGGCCAACCGACGCCAGACTCAGCGCCGAATGCGGCGCCCGGCACCGGCACGGTTCCTCCTCCTGGACCTCCCGCCGGCCCTCCCCGCGGCCCCCCCAGCGGCTTGCCCCCCTTGGCAGCACTGCTCGCCGAGCTCGCGCGGCCGGCGTCCACCGATCGCGCCGGCCTGCCTGGGCTGTTCAGCCAGATCCGCCGCGTGCGTATCCGTGACGCCCAGGTGACCATCGCCGATCGTCAGCTCGGCGCGACCTGGTACGCACCGCAGGCGGCGATCGACCTGACCCGGCGGCCGGCCGGCGGCGTTGACGGCATGGCTGATCTCTCGCTGGCGCTCGGCGACGAGCGCGCGCGGCTGACCGCCAGCGCGACGCTTGCCGCCGGCGCCACGCAGACCAGGCTTCGCGCCCGGCTGACCCCGGTAACGCCGGCCGCCCTCGCCCGTGCCGCTCCTGGCCTGTCGCCACTCGCCGCGCTCGACGCGCTGGTTGCCGTCCAAACCGAGCTGGATCTGGACGCCGCACTCGTCCCGCAGGGGGGGCGGCTGACCGCGCAGATAGGGGCCGGCGCCGTGCGACTGGGCACGAACAGTGTGCCACTCACTGGCGCCCTGCTGGTGGCCAGCGGTTCGGCCGGCCAGATCGCGGTGGAAACCCTGAAAGTGACGGTGCTCGGCCACGAGGGGGGCACGCCCAGCACCGTCCAGGCGACCGGGACGGTGCATCGGGCGGAGGGCCGGATCGAGGCCGCGCTGACGCTGGATCTCGACCAGTTGGCCCTCGCCGACCTGCCGACGCTGTGGCCCCCGATCACCCCCGGCGGCGCGCGGCCCTGGATCGTGGAAAACATCACCGCCGGGGTGGCGCGCAACGGGCACTTCGCGTTCGGCGTGGCAGCGACCGGCGACGTGAGCACCCTGACCCTGAACCGCGCCACCGGGACGGCGGAGGCCTCTGGCGTAACGGTGCACTGGCTGCGCCCCGTACCGCCGATCGTGCAGGGCGCGGTGCAGCTCCAAATCATTGATCCGGACACGCTGGAGATCGTGTTCCAGGCCGGGCGTCAGCGGCTGCCGCCGCGCGATGCCGGCGGGCTGGCGCTCCGCGGCGGGCGGATGCGCGTCACCGGCCTGATGGAACACGACCAGGTCGGCAGGATCGTCGCCAACATCGCCGGCCCGGTGGCGGACACGATCGCGCTGCTCCGTCAGCCGCGGCTGCGCTTGCTCGACAAGCATCCTGTCGATCTCCGCGATCCCGGAGGCGATGCAACGGCCACCGTGGCGGTGTCCCTGCCGCTGGAGAATAAGGTCGGCATGGACGATATCGCGATCCAGGTCGCGGCGAGGCTCAATGGGCTGCATCTCGCCTCCGTGTTGGCCGGGCGCGACCTCGACCAAGGCACGATCGCGCTCAGGGCCGACGCCGACGGGCTCACGGCCTCCGGGAGCGCCCTGCTGGCGCGGATTCCGGCGCAGCTCGATCTGGCGATGGATTTCCGGGCCGGGCCGGCGTCGCAGGTGCTGCAGCGGATCACCGTCACCGGACAGCCGGACGAGGCGCAGCTTGCGTCGGCCGGGCTCGACACCGGCGGCGCGCTGGCAGGGCCGGTGCCGCTGAAGGCAGTGCTGACCGAGCAGCGCAGCGGCGCCGGCGCCGTGCAGGTGGAGGCCGACCTGACCGGGGCGGCGCTGACGGTCGCGCCGCTGGCCTGGGTAAAACCACCCGACCGGCCAGCGCAGGCGAGCGCGCGCGCTGTGCTCAGCCGCGATCGCCTGGTCGGGATCGATCGGATCAAGCTGGATGGCGACGGCATCGCGGTGCAGGGCGCCGCGGACTTCGCCAACGGCAAGCTGGCCGCCGTGCGGGTGGACCGGTTTGCGCTGGGTCGCACCAGCGCAAGCGGCACCCTGCGCCTGCCGCCGTCACCTGGCGCCGGGCCGATCACGATCGATGTCCACGGCAGTGTGCTGGACCTGTCGGCTCGCCTGGCAGCGAACAAGGCTGCGGCAAAGCAGCCAAACAAGACGGCGCCGGAGCGGGGACCGCCGTGGAGCCTCACAGCGCGGTTCGATCAGGCGCTGATGGCCAACGGTATCGGATTTCGCGACATTTCGGCGCAGATCGACAGCGACGGGCTGATCTTCCGTCGCATGCATGTCACCGGAGCTGCCGGGGGGACGTCTGTGGGGACCTCTGGGGATAACGCGGCTGCGCATCCAGGAGCCCAGCGAGCTGCCGGGGGGACGTCTGTGGGGACCTCTGGGGGGACCAAGGGCAATGCCCCGGGGAGCGCAACATGGGGCGCCGCCGGGCCGCGAGCGGCCTTTGCCCTGGACATAACGCCCGAGCGCAACGCCCGCCGGTTGACCGCGAGCGCCGCAGACACCGGGGCGCTGCTGCGCGGCATCGATCTGATGAACACGATGCAGGGGGGGCGGCTGACCGCCAGCGGACTGTACGATGACAGCCGGGCCGACCATCTGCTCTCCGGCACAGCGGAGATCGATGAGTTCAGCATCCGCGACGCGCCCGCACTCGGCAAGCTGCTGCAGGCGATGACGCTGTACGGGCTGGTTGACGCAATGCGCGGGCCGGGGCTGGGATTTTCCAAGCTGATCGCGCCGTTCAGCCTCAGCGAGGACATGCTGACGCTGCAGGACGCCAGGGCGTTCAGCGCATCGCTCGGGCTGACCGCCAAGGGCACGATCAACCGCTCGACCGATCAGATCGACCTTAACGGTACGATTGTCCCGGCCTATTTCTTCAATGCGCTGCTGGGCAATATCCCGCTGGTCGGGCGGCTGTTCAGCCCGGAGCGTGGCGGCGGGGTTTTCGCGGCCAGTTACGCCGTGCGCGGACCGGTGGCCAACCCCCAGGTCAGCGTGAACCCGCTGGCTGCGCTGACCCCCGGCTTCCTGCGCGAAATGTTCAGGATCTTCTGACCTCATAGCCCGCTGCCTTCCGGCGGGCCGGCCGCCGCGCCGGTCAGGCGCGGCCGCACACGCAGGACATCGGGTCGCCGCTGGCACGAACGACGGCGGCCAGGAGGCGTAGCGCATCGGGACCGCCCTGATCGGTCAGACTGCCGGCCTCCATTTCCTCGGCCAGGATCTCAGCCTGGCCCGCGATGGTGTCGGACGCACGGCGGAGTGCCTCTCGGGCAAGGAAAAGCTGCAATGTTTCGGAGAGAAGGTTCCATTCGGTCAGCATACCACGCTCGCTTGGTGAAGCCGTTCTGGCTGGAACTTTTGCCGCGCGCCCAGGCCCGGCCCACAAGGACAATCGCCCCTGCTGGTTAAAGGAACGTTACAAGAACATGCGGGGGTCTAAGTTCGTCCTGCGAGCGCCCTCAAGCGGGCAGGCGCGAACCTGACCGTCACCCTGTCGGCGGCTTGGTCAGTTCATACAGCGCGACCGCGGCGGCGATGGACACGTTGAGGCTCTCCATCGTCCCCGGCATCGCAAGGCCGGCGATCTCGTCGCAGGTTTCGCGGGTCAGGCGGCGAAGCCCGGTGCCCTCCGCGCCGAGCACCAGCGCCGCGCGCCGCCCGGAAAGCGTCGCGCCGGCAAGCGGAACGCCGCCGGCATCCAGCCCGATACACCAGAGATTGGCCGCCTTGAGCGCGATCAATGTCCGCGCGATGTTCACGGCGCGCAGCAGCGGAACCGTTTCCAACGCGCCGGAAGCGGCTTTTGCGAGTGCGCCGGTTTCCTCGGGCGCGTTGCGGTCCTGCACGATCACGGCGGCGGCGCCGAACGCCGCCGCCGACCGCAGGATCGCGCCCACGTTGCGTGGATCGGTCACCTGGTCGAGCACGATCAGCGGCCCTGGCCGGCCGAGCGCGTGCTGCAGGCTTGGGGGCGCCAGGGGATCGGCCAACAACGCGGCGCCCTGGTGGGCCGAATCGTGACCGAGCAGGTGATCCAGCCGGGCACGGTCTACCCGCTCCGCCGGAACGGCCCACGGGGGCGGGAGGCGCTCGGCCAGCGCTGCCTCGGCCTCCTCGGTCAGCAACAGGCGCCGCAAGCGCCGGGCAGGGTTCGCCAGCGCCGCAGCGACCGCGTGCAGCCCGTAAAGCCACACGGTTCCCCGCGGTGCCTCCGGGCGCGGTCCGCGGGGTTGCTGCGATGGGACGTGCGGATGCTTGCCGCGATGGTCCGCCGCCCGAGGCGTCTGGTCGCCGTGGACCTGCCCGCCCGGTTGGCCGCGGGGGCCGTTATGGCCCGGCTCTGCGTGTTGACCTCGCTGGACGCCTGGACCCCGCTGGGCATCTCCCCGCTGGGCATCTCCCCGCTGGGCTTCTTGTCCCCGCTGGCCGCCGGTGCCGCTATGCCCCTGATCGCGCCGCGGCTGGCGCGAACCGGTCCCTGCAGCGACGGCGCCGGTGCCACGGTGTGGCGGGCCAGCAGGGCGGTCCCGACCGGGTCCGCGATCGGAGGGAGAACGGCCGGAGCCGCCATGCCGGTTCGACTGTGGGGGTTTCATTGCCGCGCGGGTATAGCCTTGCCCCGCCGGGCTGCCCAGTCACCTTGCTGTCCCCGGCGAGGGATGCACCGCTGACAGAACTGGCAGCCTCAGCCAATGGACCGGCGCGCACCAAACCGTGCGATCGCGCCGCCGAGGGAGCCGTGCAAGCCGGAGACCGTCAGCTTCGGTTCGGACGCGCGTTACGGGCTGTCGTTGACAAGGCCGGGCGTTGGCAATAGAGCGCTGCGCTCTCCCGGAGGGGTGCCCGAGTGGCTAAAGGGGACGGACTGTAAATCCGTTGGCGCACGCCTACGTTGGTTCGAATCCAACCCCCTCCATTCCCGTTCGACGATCTGATCTTTCGCGCCAACCGGCCGGACTGGGGCTCTATGCCCTGCCCGCCGTCGCGCGCCGCTCGGCGACGAAGCCGATCCGGCGCGCGAGGCGAATCACCGCGTGGCCTCCTCATGAGGCCAACGCGGCGTCATGTCAGTTCGGCAGCACACAGATCCAGGATCGGGTCGTCAAAGGCCGCGATGACCGGCTGTTCAGCATTTACGCCGAACATGAATGCGGCACTTACGTCGGCCGCCGTTCCGACACAGTGATGGACGTGCGGGACCGTCGTGATCACCTGACCGTCCATATGTGCGTCAAGAATGGCTTCGCCCAATGTGATGTCTGACTCCGAACCAACATCATCAAATGACCCAAACATGAAGGCTGAATACTCGGGAAGCGAGCTTGCGCATGAAGTGCTGGTAAACATTTTAACTACCTTTCAAGCCAAGTCATCTGGCTTGACTTTTGTCACCTGGCAGTTCGTTGATAAGGTCACTGCCGTTATCCGTTGGAGAGATTCAGCAGCTACTCCGCAGCGTATCGCAGCACCTGCTGCATGTGGACTGAAGCGCGCTGGGCTGCCGTGTAATCGCTCCTGGCTGACGCATAAACGCGCCTCGCGGTGTCGTATTCGTCCTGGGCTGCCTGGGCGGCCTTGCTTGCGGCTCGCCAGTGCAGTTCTGCCAGACCCATCAGGGTTTCCGCGGTTTCGACGTCAAATTCGCACATGACCTGAGTCCTTTGGCTTGGCGTTACGGTTGTTGGTCGTAACATCCCCTCGCTGTTATTCCCCTCGACGACAGCGGCACTCTTTTCGTCTCGCCGTTGCCGTAGCTGGCGTGGCGCTCAACATGCGCAGCGCAACACGTCTCCTGAGAACTGGCCCGGGCACCAGCGTTAACTGCCAGCCGACGATCTCACGAAGTATCTGAGGGAGGTCGGTCAGGAAGAGCACAGTCCTTACCGGGCAGGATTAACTCCTGGACAGGCTTGGGACATTTCCTCTTCGTTGAGAAGTGCTCAACGGGTGAGCGCTGTCGTGCGGGCCGATCGCTTACCGTGAACAACTGGAGGTGGTAAACTGAAGCCTCACGACAAGGTGATCAGTAAGCTCGCGGCGTTGTGAAGTCAAGAACTTCCAACCAATACCAGCACTATTTTGACCGGCCGAAGCGCAGGGCGCCGCCCGCCCCACCGGCCATCGGACTGGCGCTGCTCCGGCTCAAGCCAGCCACCCGGGCACCGGCAGGTTCTTCGACCGCAGGAACCCGACATTGAACAGCTTCGACTGATAGCGCGCGCCGCCGTCGCACAGCACCGTCACCACCGTATGCCCTGGCCCCATCGCCTTCGCCACCCGCACCGAAGCGGCGATGTTGATCCCCGATGAGGTGCCCACGGACAGCCCCTCATGGATCAGCACGTCGAAGATGTGCTCAAGCGCCTCGGCGTCCGGAATGCGCACCGCATCGTCGATCGGCGCGCCCTCCAGGTTGGCGGGCACGCGCGACTGGCCGATGCCCTCGGTGATCGAACTGCCCTCGACCGTCAGGTCGTTGCTCTTCACCCAGCCATACAGGCCGCTGCCCTCCGGGTCCGCCAGCACGATCCGCACGCCGGGCTTGCGCTCCTTCAATGCCAGCCCCACGCCAGCCAGCGTGCCGCCGGTGCCGCAGGCGCACGTGAAGGCATCGACCGCGCCGCCGGTCTGCTCCCAGATTTCGGCCCCTGTGCTCTCCCGGTGGCCCTCGCGGTTCGCCAGGTTGTCGAACTGGTTGGCCCAGATCGCGTTGCCCTGCGCGCCGATTTCCTCCGCCAGCCGGCGGGAGACGTGAACGTAATTGCCGGGATCGCGATACGGCTTGGCGGGCACCAGCCGCAGATCGGCGCCGATCATGCGCAGCGTGTCGATCTTCTCCTGGCTTTGCGTCTCCGGCATCACGATCACGCAGCGATAGCCACGCGCATTGCCGACCAGTGTGAGCCCGATGCCGGTGTTGCCGGCGGTGCCCTCGACGATCGTGCCACCGGGCTGCAGCGTGCCCCGCCGCTCCGCATCGCTGATGATATACAACCCCGCGCGGTCCTTCACCGACCCGCCCGGGTTCATGAACTCCGCTTTCCCCAGGATCGTGCAACCCGTCGCCGCCGAGGCGCGCCGCAGCTTGATCAAAGGCGTATGGCCGATGGCCGCTGCAAGGTCTTCCTGCCAGCGCGTCCCGTGATACGACTGCGTCATGTTTCCTTCATCCGACCGGAGTTCGTGAGATATGGTAGAGAATGTGGCCCCCGCCGAGGCATGGGAAGCCTTAAAGGCGAACCCGGACGCCCAGCTTGTCGATGTCCGCACCGACGCCGAATGGACGTTCGTTGGCGTCCCCGATCTGTCGTCCCTGGGCAAGCGGCTCGCGCTGATCCCCTGGCAGGTCTATCCGTCGATGCAGCAGAACGCCGGGTTCGTCGAACAGCTCCGCAAGGCCGCGCTGACGCCCGGCCACCATATCTACTTCATCTGCCGCAGCGGCGTCCGCAGCCTGCATGCTGCCGAAGCCGCACGCGAATCAGGCTTCCCGTACGTCTATAACGTCGCGGACGGCTTCGAAGGGCAGTTGGACGCCGAGGGCCATCGTGGCGCGAACTCCGGATGGAAGGTGGAAAATCTCCCCTGGCGCCAGCGCTAGGAGACCGGCGCCGCCACCTGCAGCTTTAGAACCACCATCCACGGATAGCGCGTGTCGAGCACCACGCCCTCGGGCGTGGCAAGCTTGCCGTCGGTCGTGACCGGCACGTGCTTCATCGTGACCGCATCATCGACATTGCCGCCGATCACGCTGATCTGGCCGGGCGCGCGCGTGTCCACCACGATGTCGCAATGCGCCGGGTAGCGCCCGGCGGGCAGGTCGTCGTAGCGCAAGGAGGCGGCGCGACCCCGGCCGGTGCAAATCAGGTCGCCCGGAGCCGGCGCGTATTCCTCCGGTCGCATGGCCTGGATCAGCCAGGCGCCGGTCGGCGTGAGTCGCTCCTGCTTCGCGAGGTCGATGTAATCGGAGTGGCTGGCGCCATAGGGAAAGCGCGGCCCGGCGCCGGCAATGCGCATCACGTAAGAGATGAAGGCCGCCGACCAGGCATAAAGCCCGTCCTCCCGCGCGGGAAATTCGATGCCGCCATCACCGTGCTTTCCGGTCCATCCGGATTCACGGCTGTCGGTGCTCAGGCCGAGCCACCAATACTCGCCGACCCGCTCCCAGAATCCCGGCCACCGTTCGGGCTTGTCCTCCGGCGCCGGCGGCGGTCGCGTACCGGGCGGGTCGTCGTCCACCAGTTGGCCGAACATGTGCCATTCGCGCTGTGCGATCGCCACGACGTCGGCGCGTGCGAACGGCTCGTACGGCGCGCGAGCGAAGGGGGGCACCTGCGCGTCGGAATACGGCACCAGTTTCGCCGCCTGTTTGGGCCCCCCCGGCTTGTGCCCGGCGCATGCGGACACCAGGACCAGCGGCAGCAAGGCCAGAAACGCGCAGCGGCGGACGCGGAAAATAACGATCCGCAATGAGCATAAGCGCGAAGGAACCGCCATCCGGGGCAACTCCGAGGGTGCGGCCGCGCGTTAGCCGCGTTCGGGAAACAGCGAGCGCAATCCAGCGGCGCTTGCCTCGCAGCAGCCGCGCTCGGTGATGAGCCCCGTCACCAGCCGCGCGGGGGTCACGTCGAACGCCGGATTGGCCGCCGGGCTGCCCGCTGCCGCCACCCGTATCGTGGTGATCGTGCCGTCCGGCAGTTGCCCGGTGATGTCCGTCACTTCCGCCGCGGCGCGCTCCTCGATCGGAATCTCCGCCACGCCATCTGATACGGTCCAGTCGATGGTCGAGGACGGCAGCGCCGCCCAGAACGGCACGTCGTTGTCGCGCGCCGCCAGCGCCTTCAGGTAGGTGCCGATCTTGTTGCAGACGTCGCCGAGGCGGGTCACGCGGTCCGCGCCGACGATCGCCAGATCGACCTGCCCGTGCTGCATCAGGTGCCCGCCGGCGTTGTCCGCGATCACCGTGTGCGGCACGCCGTGCTTGCCCAGTTCCCATGCGGTCAACGACGCGCCCTGGTTGCGCGGGCGGGTCTCATCGACCCAGACATGCAGGGCGATTCCGGCATCGTGCGCCTTGTACACTGGCGCCAGCGCCGTGCCCCAATCCACCGTCGCCAGCCAGCCGGCATTGCAGTGGGTCAGAACGTTCACCGTCTGGCCTGGCTTGGTCTTGCGCGAAGCGGCGGCCTCGATCAGCGCGCGGCCGTAACTCCCGATCGCTTCGCTCCGCGCCGCGTCCTCGTCGGCGATGTCCGCGGCCTCGGCATAGGCGGCGTCCACCCGGCCAGCCGCCGGCGTGGTGCACAACCGCGCCAGCATCCGATCGACCGCCCAGCGCAGGTTGATCGCGGTCGGCCGGGTCGCCGCCAGCGTCGCCGCATCGCGCTCCATCGCCTCGGTCGAGGCGTCGTGCCGCAGCGCCAGGCACACGCCATAGGCCGCCACCGCGCCGATCAGCGGTGCGCCGCGCACCTGCATGGAGCGGATTGCGTGCGCCACCTGCCCGACATCCGTCAGGCGCAGAATCTCGACCGACCAGGGCAATTTCGCCTGGTCGAACAGCCGCACCGACCACCCGTCGGAGTCCACCCAAACGCTGCGATAGGGTGTTCCGTCAATCCGCATCACACGATCCTCTGATGAAGCACGCAGACCAGCGTGAATAGCCGGCGCGCGGTTGCAAAGTCGATATCGACCTTGCCTTCAAGCCGGTGCTTCATCAGCTCGGCACCTTCGTTGTGCAGCCCGCGCCGGCCCATGTCGATCGCCTGGATGCGCTGTTCACGGCCTTCCTCGACCGCCTTGACGTGGCTGTCCACCAGCAACTGATAGTCCTTCACCAGGCTGCGGAACGGACCCAGCGCAAGTCCGACAGCGGTCAGCGGCGAGCCGTCGTCGTGCCGGATGTCGAACACCAGCCTGCCGTCGCGGATCGACAGATGCAGCGCATACGGCCCGCCGGGGCTGTCAGGCTTGACCGTCAGCGGTACGAAGCGGTTCTCGGCCGTGAGGTCGGCGACCGCCTGGGCGCGGTCAGCCTCGATCGATGACGGCAGGCGGCGGCCCGCCGACTCGCTCTCCAGGACGACCCGGACGAGCCGAGCCGCCGGGTTGCCGGCCGGGGTCGCGCTCATGCGCCGTCAGCACCGGATTTCAGCATGTTCAAACTCAGCATCAGTCCTACCGTCCCGCCCTTCACCGGCCGGATCAGGGCCAGGGTTAGAACCAGCGTCAGCGGCAGGAAGATCGCCCACAACACCCACAGCGGCGGAGCCTCCAGCCGGTCGGTCAGCAGCAGCAGCGGAACCACGATATGCCCGGCGATCAGGATGGTGAAATAAGGCGGGGCGTCGTCTGCCCGTAGGAGCCCGAGTGGCGCGCCGCAATTCCAGCATGCAGCCACAACGCGAAGAAAGCCATTGAAAAGGGCTCCTTTGCCACAGGCCGGACAGCGGCCTACCAGTCCCCGTCCGATCGCTGTAGCCAGCGGCGGCATGGGCCAGCGCGGCCGGGTTACGAGGCCGGCCTTCGATTGGATGCGTGCCACGGGCGGTATCCTTGGACACTCGGGCGGCGTTCTCTGCCACGCCATACCACCATCCAATATCGGCCCTCGTGCCGGCGGCCGCCAGGGGGATCAATCGGGGACCAATCGGGGATCAATCGGGGTCAATCCTGGACCAAGCCTGGCTCGGGCAGAATTGGTCTGGATTTCTGGCGATCGACAGGAAGCTTTTGCGCGCCGCCGGTCTGCGGCACGAACCCCACCGCGAAGCCCAGACCACACTTCCTGGATGGATGGCGTCGCTGCTGGGTTGCCAGTGGTGCGCTTGCCGTTACGTGCCCGCGACCTTACGAAGGGCTCCGCTTACAGAAAGACCATGTTGCGTGCGAACGGCTCGTTCGGCGCCAAGCGGAGATTCAGAATGATTCTGCAAGACGTCAAAGTCCACCCGTCCAAAGCCAGCCTGAAACGGGAGGATCAATTGGCCTGGAAGATCGCCGGCGTCGCCGCCGACCGGGTTGCGGTCGAGCGTGACGTGTCCGCAATGATCATCAACCGGGTGATCGACAACGCTTCAGTCGCCATCGCTGCGATCAACCGGCGCCCCGTGGTTTCGGCGCGCGACATGGCGCTTGGGCATCCGCGCAAGGATGGCGCCACCGTCTTCGGCGTCCCGGCAGCCAAGCGCGTGAGCCCGGAATGGGCCGCCTGGGCGAACGGCACCGCCGTCCGCGAGCTGGACATGCACGACACCTTCCTCGCCGCCGACTATTCGCATCCCGGCGACAACATCCCACCGATCCTGGCGGTGGGGCAGACCACGGAGAAATCCGGGCGCGACCTGATCCGCGGCATCGCGACCGGCTACGAGATCCAGATCGACCTGGTTCGCGCGATCTGCCTGCACGAGCACAAGATCGACCATATCGCCCATCTTTGTCCCGCCCAGGCCGCCGGCATCGGCACGCTGCTCGGGCTGAAGCAGGACGTGATCTACCAGGCGGTGCAGCAGGCGGTGCACGTCTCCTTCACCACCCGCCAGTCGCGCAAGGGCGAAATCAGCTCGTGGAAGGCCTATGCCCCGGCGCATTCCGGCAAGCTGGCGATCGAGGCAGTCGATCGCGTGATGCGCGGCGAGGGTGCGCCGAGCCCGATCTACGAAGGCGAGGACAGCGTGATCGCCTGGATGCTGAATGGCCCCGAGGCGCACTACCAGGTGCCGCTGCCGGCGCCGGGCGAGGCCAAGCGCGCGATCCTGGACAGCTACACCAAGGAGCACAGCGCCGAATACCAGTCCCAGGCGCTGATCGACCTCGCCTTCAGGATGCGCGAGGAAATTCCCGACCTGGAGCAAATCGAGAAGGTCATCATCCACACGAGCCATCACACGCACTATGTCATCGGCACCGGCGCCAACGATCCGCAGAAGATGGATCCGAAGGCCAGCCGGGAGACGCTCGACCATTCGATCATGTATATCTTCGCGGTCGCCCTGCAGGACGGACGCTGGCACCACGTGGACAGCTACGCCCCCAAGCGCGCCGCCCGCCCAGACACCGTGACGCTGTGGCACAAGATCGAGACGCGCGAGGACCCGGAATGGACCCGCCGCTACCGCGCCACCGATCCGAACGAACTTGCCTTCGGTGCCCGCATCGAGATCATCCTACGGGACGGCTCGAAGATCGAGGACGAGATGGCGGTGGCCAACGCCCACCCGCTGGGTGCGCGCCCGTTCGGCCGCGACGACTACATCCGCAAGTTCCGCATCCTGACCGAGGGGATCATTTCCACCCGTGAGGCGAACCGCTTTTTGGAGGCGGTACAGGACTTGCCGCGCCTGCCAGCCGGCGACCTCCACCGCCTGAACGTCGCGCTGCCGGCGGACCAGCTCGCCGTCGGCAAGCCCGGCATATTCTGAGGGAGACGCGTCATGCACGAGACCACAGCCACAGCCTTCAAGCCCAAGAAGTCGGTCGCGCTGTCCGGTGTCGCGGCGGGCAACACCGCGATCTGCACCGTCGGGCGCACCGGCAACGACCTGACCTACCGGGGCTACAACATCCTCGACATCGCGGACACCTGCGAGTTCGAGGAGATCGCCCACCTGCTGGTGCACGGCACGATGCCGAACCGTCCGCAGCTTGCCGCCTACAAGACCAAGCTGCGCGCCTATCGCGGCCTGCCGAACTCGGTGAAGCGTTCGCTGGAGGCGCTGCCGGCGGCGGCGCACCCGATGGACGTGATGCGCACCGGCGTCTCGGCGTTGGGCTGCACATTGCCGGAGAAGGACGACCACAGCATCGCCGGCGCGCGCGACATCGCCGACCGGCTGCTGGCCTCGCTCGGCTCCATTCTGCTTTACTGGTTCCACTACGCCCATCATGGCCGGTCGATCGAGGTCGAGACCACCGACGAATCGATCGGCGGCCATTTCCTGCACCTGCTGCACGGCAAGCGGCCGAGCGAGTCATGGGTGCGGGCCATGCACACCTCGCTCAATCTCTACGCCGAGCACGAGTTCAACGCCTCGACCTTTGCCTGTCGCGTGGTCGCCGGCACCGGCTCGGACATCTACTCGGCGATTACCGCCGGCATCGGCGCCCTGCGCGGGCCGAAGCATGGCGGCGCGAACGAGGCGGCGTTCGAGATCCAGGAGCGCTATGCGACGCCTGATGAGGCGGAAGCGGACATCCGCCAGCGGGTGGCGCACAAGGAGGTGGTCATCGGCTTCGGCCATCCGGTCTATACGATCGCCGACCCGCGCAACAAGGTGATCAAGCAGGTGGCGAAGCACCTGTCGCACGAAGCGGAGTCGCTGAAGATGTTCGCCATCGCCGAGCGGATCGAGGCGGTGATGGCGGAAACCAAGAGCATGTTCCCCAACCTCGACTGGTTCAGCGCCGTCTCGTACCATATGATGGGCGTGCCGATGGCGATGTTCACGCCTCTGTTCGTGATCTCGCGCACCTCCGGCTGGAGCGCGCATGTCATCGAGCAGCGTATCGACGGCAAGATCATCCGCCCCACGGCGAACTACACCGGTCCCGAGGACACGCCCTTCCTGCCGCTTGAGCAGCGCGTCTGAACGACACGCAACGACGTTCGGCGGAACCGCCGCGGCAGCGATGCCGCGGCGGTTTTTTCTTGCAGCCGATATTGGCGGCGCGACGCGCGCTCCCGTCGCGGGTCATGGTGCGATCCACCGCACGCGCATTTTTTCGCGGCGCGTGCCAGGCGACGTTGCTTTTTGTTGACACGCAGCGGCGAGACGCGGAATAGCGGAGTCGGTGTGTGACAATCCGATTCGCGCCGTAATTTCAAGCGGTCGGTGCGCGCATCGCGTTAACAGAAGGACGGTCCATGGACCGCAGCCTCGTCCAGGCGAAGCAGGGCCGATCGCGCGAGGATGTCCGCTCGATCGTGCCGGGAATAGCAATGATGGAACAGCGCATGGTATGCGCCTTGTCCGATGCTGTTTCCGTGAACCGTCTGGCCCAGTGATGGGTCGCCGGGGCGTGTGCGGCGTTGGCGTGCGTGGCAGACGCACCACGCTGGACCCGTCGGGCATGCTCCATCGAGGGGCAACGCCGATCCGGTCGCCGACCCGATGGGACTGGCCAGGTTCCGCGACGCGGTCGCGGCAGCGTGCATGGTGCGGAGCCGGCCGCGTCGGGCGGCCATCGGTCAGACCGCGCGCATCCAACGATCCAGCAGGAGTTCCTCCAGGTGAGCACTGAAGAGCCGACAACCGATAAGCCGCGCGCGAGCGCACTGGCGCTAAGGGCGACCACGCGAAAGGCCGCCGCAAAGAAGAAGGCGGCGCCGAAGAAGAAAGCCGTCGCCGCGAAGAAGGCCGTCCGCAAGACAGTGGCCAAGGCCCCCCGCAAGACCGCGGGCCGCAAGGCCGCCGCTGCGAAGACCACGCGCAAGACCGCGACACGCAAGACGGCGACGCGGAAGGCTGCCACGCGCAAGACCGCGACGCGCAAGGCTGCGACAGGGAAGGCTGCGACACGCAAGACGGCCACCCGCAAGGCGGCCACGCGCAAGACTGCGACACGCAAGACGGCGACCCGCAAGGCTGCAACACGCACGGCTGCGACACGCCAGACGACCACTCGCAAGGCAGTCGGCCGCAAGGCAGTCGCAAAGACCACGCGCAAGACGGCTACACGGAAGACTGCGGCGCCGAAGACCGCCGCACCGAAGCGGAAGGCCGCCACCACAAGGAAGGCTGCGGAGCCTATCAAGAAGGCCGTGGTCAGGCGGCCCCGCAAGGCGGCAGCGCCGCCCCCTGCACCGACTGAGCGCGAAAACGAGCCGACCAACGAATCGCTGGACTGACGCCGCATCTCTTGTGTTGACCGGTGGCCGGAGCCGGCCGCCGGTGCGGATCCCGGTTTCGTGCGTGGCTCCCAAAGCTATGGCTACGTGCGATACCGACCGGAGATGTTCGGGATGTTCGCGTAGGGCGGATAAGCGAAGCGCCCTCCGCCATTGCCGCAAGCCGCACCGCAGCGGCGGATGACGCTTCGCTTATCCGCCCTACGCCCGTTGGTCGCGTGTCGCAGTAGCCACGCGCGGACAGGCTGGCCGCCAGCGCGCCAAGCAAGTGCCTGGTGTCCGCTTCGTCCAGCTCAGCCATCAAGGACCTGGAACGCCTTCAGGAAGAAATCCGGGGCGCCGAAATTTCCGGACTTCAGCGCCAGATGCAACGCCACAGACCCGCCTTCGGCAAAGGTCCAGGGCACGCCGGGATCGATCTCGGCGCCGATGCGCAAGCGGCGCACGCCCAGCCGCGATGCAACCGCACCAGAGGTCTCGCCGCCCGCCACCACGAGGCGCCGTACGCCGAGTTCCACCAGTGCTTCGCCGATACGGGCCAGCGTCTCCTCGACCAGCGCGCCAGCGGCATCGCGTCCGAGACGGCTCTGCAGCGCGGCCACCTTGTCGGGCGGGACAGACGCGGCGATGACGACCGGCGTTGTGCCGAGCCTCCCGCGCGCCCAATCCATCGCAGACTGGGTTAACGCGGCGGCATCCGGCGTCGCCAGCGGATCAAGCTCCAACACCGGCAGATGCTGACGCGCTCTGCCGAGTTGCATCAGCGTGGCGCGCGCGCAGGACCCGGCAAGCACCGCGGCGTAGCCGCCCGCCGCCGGCAGTGCGGTGGCATCGCGCTCGGGCAACAAGCCAAGCCGGCGAAAGTTTGCCGGCAGTCCCATCGCGACTCCCGATCCGCCGGTGATCAGCGCGTGGCTTTCCGCGGCCTCGCCGATCGCCAGCAAGTGGCCGTCGTTCACCGCGTCCACGATGGCGTAGCGGCGGCCTTGCTCCTTCAACGCGGTCATCCTGCCGCGGATCATCGCCGGCCCTTGCTCGACCACCGCGCAGGGCACCAGCCCCACCGTGCCGTCGGTCTGCTGCCCGAGCACGCGCACCAGGTTGGCGTCCGTCATCGGGGTCAGCGGATGGTTCTCCATGCCGCTCTCGTTCAGCAGCGCGCTGCCGACGAACAGGTGGCCTTGATAGACGCTGCGTGCGTTGGCCGGGAAGGCGGGACAGGCGAGAGCAAACCCGCAGCCGAGCGCCGCGATCAGCGCATCCGCCACCGGCCCGATATTGCCCTGCGGCGTGCTGTCGAAGGTCGAGCAGTATTTGAAGAAGAACTGCCGCGCGCCCGCGTGACGCAGCCAGTCCAGCGCGGCGAGGCTATCGTTCACTGCCTCGGACACGGGCGCGGTGCGCGACTTCAGCGCAACGACCACCGCGTCGGCGTCCGGCACGGCATCGTGGTTCGCGGGCACGCCGAGAAACTGCACGGTCCGCATCCCGCCGCGCACCAGCATCGAGCAAAGGTCGGTCGCCCCGGTGACGTCGTCGGCGATCGCGCCCAGCAGCATCGTTTATCCCCCCGTTTTTATCCGCCGTGTTTTTATCGCCCTGGCGGAACCGCCAGGATGTCGCGATGGCCGATGCGGATCGCGAGCCGTGCGGCGGTGGCCTGGCGCAGCCGAGTCTGCGCCCAGGCGCCGATCACGCCCCGTCGCGCGGGTGCGATCTCGCTTGCGGCGTTGGCAGTGCTGTCCGTCAGCATGCGCGCCATGGCGAGCCCGGTGCGCGGGATGCGCCAATCGGACGGAGCGTTGGTGGTGGCGAACCCTGCCGCGTCCAGCAGCCGCAGCGCTGCCGCGGGCGCGGCGGTACCGAGCGCCGGCCCGAAGCCGTGATCGCGTCGCTGGTCGCGGCGCACGGCGGCACGCAGGATTGCATCGGCGGGATGATGCGGCAGCCACGAATCGCGCCCGTCCACGGTCATCGTTGCCAGCAGAGGAACGTCCAACCACTCCAACAGACGCCCCAGCCACTCCGCCGAAACAAGGTCCAGCAGCGCGCTGCACACCACGGCGTCCGCCTCGTCCAGTGGAAGCCCGTCGGGCGCGGCGGTGAGGTCGGACTCGAAGCACTCGATGCGCCAGGCGCCGCGCGGGGTGTGCACGATCATCGCGCGATCGGGCCAGGTGACGGTGAACCGGTGATGCTCGGCCCAGTGCGCCGTGCGGCTGAGCGCCTCGTCGAGCAGATCGCCATCGTCTTCGGCGAAGTACCAGACCTGGGCGCGTCCGATGATCGGGGCGAGGTAGCGGAACAGGCTGCCGGTGCCTGCGCCAAGGTCAAGCACATGCGGGCGCGCGGGAAGCGCATCCGCCAATACGTGCGCCAGCCGCCGGCTGCGCGCGACATGATCGAACGGTTCGCGCAGCGCGAGCCATGTGTCGGCGAAATGCTCGGTCATGCGAGGGCCTGTGCAAAATTGCGGGTCGCGGCGTCCCATGAGGGCAGCGTGCGGCCGATCTGCCACGCCGCCTCCGCCATGTCGCGCCGCAGCTCGGTATCGAAGATCATGCGCCGCATCGCTTTCGATAGCTGCTCGTGGTCGCCCGGCCGGCAGACCGCGCTGCACTCCGGCGTGAGCTGTACGGCAGCGGCGCCGCCTGATGTTGCCGCCACCGGCAGGCCGCGCTTCAACGCTTCGGTGATCGCCATGCCGTAACCCTCCCACTGCGTGGCCAGCGCGAACAGGTCCGCGCCTTGCCATAACGCTTCCAGCGCCGGATCGCTGACTTCGCCGGCGAAGGTCACGCGCTGCGCGATGTTGAGTTCCTCGGCGCGGGCGATCAATGCGCGCGCATGCACCGGATCGCGCTCGGCCGAGCCGGCGATGGTGAGATGCCAGTCGAGATCGAACAGCCGGGCAAGCGCGCGCAGCAGCACGTCGTGGCCCTTGCGCGGTGCGAGTGCTCCCACGGACAGGATCGCGCAGCCTGGACTGTTGGAGCCGGTGGCGCGGGGTGCGTCGTCGGTGCCAGGGGGGACGATCGCGATGCGGTCGCGGTGGACGGCGTATTCATCGGCGAGGCGGGCGGCGGTTGCTTCGCTGGTCACGATGATCCGGGCGAGGCGCGGCAGCAGGCGTTGCTCGATGGCATGCAGCGCGGCTTGGTCGGGCTCGCCGAGGCCGGTTTCCAGTGAGACGGGATAGTGGATCAGGGCGACGGCTTGGCGGGCTTCCAGCGCGTCCTCCATGCCGGCGAAGGCGGACAGTACGAGCCCGTCAATCACCGGACGCGCGTTGGGGGGGAACGCGGCCAAGGCGGTGCGTGCGGCGAGGCGCGCAGTGTCCTCGGCAAGCGGGTGGCGGCCTGGGAGTTCGACGACGTCCACTGTGTGCCCCGCTGCGCGCAGCCCGGCGACGATGCGGCGGTCGTAGGCGTAGCCGCCGGAGACCGTATCCCAGGGCGCGGGAACGAGGAGTGCGAGATGCGTCAGCGGTGCGGGCCTTCGAACGCTGCGCAGGCCACCGGGCTTTCCAACACGGTTGGTGTGACGGCGCTGACGGCATCGAACGTCGCCTCGATCGTCAACGTGTTGCCGTGCAGAAGTTGCGCTGGCGGCAACGCGTCACTGGGGACACCGTGCTCGATCATGATGCGGTCGGCGACGGCGGCACTGAACATGCGGAACTGGCCTCCGTTCGGTCGCGCGCGAACCGCCGCCGCGAGGCTCATTGTGATCCGTGTCGCCCGTCGGCCACAAGAGCGGCGCGCGCTCACCGCCAGCTTGGTTCGGCTCATGCCCCAAAACGCGCCACCCGGATCAATGGGGTGCGCGCCCTGATCGGAGGTGAGTCCGCGGGACGCCTGGGCCTATCGCCGCCAGCGGAACAGGCGCGCGACCAAGAAAAGCCGGCCGGGGGCGAGCGCCGTTACGATGGCGATGGCAAACGCCCGAGTAACGACATTCACGCCCGTGCAGCCAGCGTATAAGCCACCGGCCGGCCGTGTTGCTCGACACTCCCCCCCGCCCCATACCGCGGCCCAGCGCCTGGCGGCAGCGCGCGGGCAATCGTGCCGATCAGCCGGCCCTGCACCGCGATCGCGCGCTCCAACAGACGCTTGTTCTCCGCCGACAGCGCTTGCAGCCGTCGCGCCGTGTCCTCCGCTGTCGCGCGCTGCATCGTCGCAAGCGGTCCGGCAGCCGCGTGTGCAACGGCGAAGGCAGCAACGGCGCGCTGCTTGTCCGCCACCATCAGCGCCGCGCGCGACAGATCCATTGCGGCCAGCGCTGCATTCTCCCGGTCGAGCAACTCGGCAAGCCGCACCGCCGCTGCGATCATGTCGGATGTCATGTTCGTTTCCCCTCCTGCACGCGCAGCAGCGCGGCATAGATCGGCGCCGCGAGGCCAAACCCGCCATGCGCGGCGATCTGTTTTCCGATCGCGTCCACCAGCATCGGCTTCCACGCATCTTCCGCCGACCCGCCGCCGAACGCGCCGTTCGCCGTGTCGACCGTGTCAAACATCGGAGCCAGCAACTGGCCGATCGCCGAAGCCTCGAAATCCTGCGCGGCTTTCCAAATCTTCGCCGTCTGCGCGTCGCTCAACGGGGCATTGCCAAAGGCACCCACTCCGGAACCGCCCGCCACCGCCGCGCGCGGAACATCCCGCACCAGGGGAACGGTGGCCGCCAAGCCGGCCGGCATGATGTGCCCGGTCATCAGCGCACGATCAGGTCGGCTTGGAGCGCACCGGCAGCCTTGATCGACTGCAGGATGCTGATCAGGTCGCGAGGACCAACGCCCAGCGCGTTCAGGCTCGCCACCAGGTCGCGCAGCGTCGTGCTGCCGTGCAGGATGCCGAGCTTCCGGTCGTGCTGGTCGTCCACCTGGATCTGCGTCCGCGGCACGACCGCCGTGCGACCGTTCGACAATGGGCCGGGCTGGCTGACCTCCGGCGTCTCGGTGACGCGGATCGTCAGGTTGCCCTGGGCGATCGCCACCGTGCTGATCCGCACATTGGCGCCCATCACCACGGTGCCGCTGGCTTCCTCGATCACCACCACGGCCGCGTTGTCCGGCTCGATCCGCAGGTCCTCCAGGGCCGCCAACGTCTCGATCGGATCGCGCCCGCCCAGGGTCAGCGCCACGGTGCGCGGGTCCAGCGTGTGGCTGATCGGCCCCAGCGCGTGGTTGATCGCGGCCTCGATGCGCCGCGCCGTGGTCAGGTCCGGGTTGCGCAGCCCCAGCCGCAGCCCGGCGGTGCGGTCCAGCCGGAACGCCACCTCCCGCTCCACCGTCGCACCGTTCGCGATCCGCCCGGCCGTCGGCACGCCGCGCGTGACGGAGGCGCCGGCCCCGCGCGCGGCAATCGCCCCGGTGGCCAGCGCGCCTTGCGCCACGGCGTACACCTCGCCGTCGGCCGCCAGCAGCGGTGTGACCAGCAGCGTGCCGCCGGTCAGGTTGGTGGCGTCGCCAAGCGACGACACCGCCACATCGATCCGGCTACCGCTGCGGGAGAACGCCGGCAGGTCGGCGGTGACCATCACTGCGGCGATGTTCTTGGTGGAGAGCTTCGCCACCTGGTCGCGGGTGTTGACGCCCAGCCGCTCCAGCATGCCCACCAGCGATTCCAGGGTGAACACGGCGTTGTTCAGCTTGTCCCCGGTGCCGTTCAGCCCGACCACGAGGCCGTAGCCGATAAGCTGGTTCTCCCGCACGCCCTCGATGTCGGCGATGTCCTTGATCCGAACCTGCGCCACCGCCGGCGAGGGCAGAGCGGCGGCAGCGGCGAGGGCGAACAGCAGGCGGACAAGCAGGCGCACGGCGGCAATCCTTGGTAGCCGGCCCGTTAAGACTTTGCTGTCAGTCTGCGAGCGGGTCTGCCGCGGAGGGCGCAAGGTCCATGCCAGGCCGCAAGGCCGCAAATCCGCGGCATCCGGCGCCGGGCGCCCCGGCAAACTCTGCCGGGCGGCAGGCGAGAGGCGGAAGAAGGAGCCGAGCGAATGACGTCGATCGAGCGAGTCAGGGGCGGTCCGGTCGCGTCGCGTTCCGCCGCGGGCGCAGTGTCGCAAGGCGGCGCCGCGTTCGCCTCGGCGCTGCAAGCCGGCGCCAGTCGCGCCGCGGACCCAGGCACGGACGCACCGGCCGGCGTGGCCGGGCCGCTGGCACTCGGCGCGATGCTGACACTGCAGGAGACGGGGGCCGGCTCGGTGCGGGACCGCGAGGCTCGCCGACGCGGCCAGGGATTGCTGGCGGCCCTGGCCGCCTTGCAGCGCGATCTGCTGGGCGGCGGCGGTGGCGAGGACCCCGCCGCCTTGCAGCGTCTGGCCGACCTGGCGGCGGCCGTGCCAGACGCCGAGGACCGGCGGCTGGGCGCCGTCCTCGGCGCCATCGTCCTACGGGCCAGGGTGGAATTAGCCCGGCGGGGCACCTGACCGTCCGCATCATGGGCCGGAGGTGCCCCTATACCGCCGCTTTTGTTGAAGGACCGACTCGTGTCAGTCCCGCGAAGCTTGGGCGCGCGCCCTTGGCGGGGCTGTGACACGCCGCTATAAGCCCGCCAACCGGGCATTGACAGGTCCGGAGTCCGGGGCTCTGCACGTCCAAGGCGGAGCGCGGCAACGAACGAGCAGGACCGGCACATAAATGATGGTGACTCTTCCTCCTGATTACCGGCCCTCCGAAGACGAGGAGTTCATGAATCCACTACAGGTCGAGTATTTCCGCCAGAAGCTGCTGCGCTGGCGGGCCGATCTGCTGAAGGAGGCCGATGGTACACTGGCCAGCTTGTCCGAGGGCGGCATTCACGAAGCCGATATTACTGATCGTGCCAGCGTCGAGACGGACCGGGCGCTGGAATTGCGCACCCGCGACCGCGCCCGCAAGCTGATCTCCAAGATCGACCAGGCGCTGCTGCGAGTCGAGAACGGCAGCTACGGGCACTGCGAGGAGACCGGCGAGCCGATCGGCGTGAAGCGGCTGGAAGCCCGACCGATCGCGACTCTGTCGATCGAAGCGCAAGAGCGCCACGAGCGCATGGAGCGCGTCCACCGGGACGACTGATAAGAACGAAGGACCGTCGCCACGCCCCAGACGATGGCCCCAAAGGGCTGATGTTGCCCTGAGCCGGCGCCTCGCCCAAGCCGCAGACGAGCGCCCCAAAGGGCTGATGCTGGCCTGCGCCGGCCCCTTGCCATGCCACAGACGCAGCCCCAACGCCGCAGGCGCTGGGCGCCGGGCCGGTGCCAGCGGGCGGGTTAGCGCGCCTGGGCGCTGGCCTCGGAGCGGGTTGCGCCGGCACGGGCGGCCAGGGCGGCAGCCATGAAGGCATCCAGGTCGCCGTCCAGCACCGCGTCCGGGTTGCCTTTCTCGACTCCCGTGCGGAGGTCCTTGACCAACTGATAGGGCGCCAGGACGTAGTTGCGAATCTGGTGGCCCCAGCCGATGTCGGTCTTGGCGTCTTCCTCAAGGGCGGAGGCGGCTTCGCGCTTTCGGATTTCGGCTTCGTAGAGCCTGGCCTTCAGCATCCCCATGGCGGTGGCGCGGTTGCGGTGCTGGCTGCGGTCGGTCTGGCAGGCCACGATGATGCCGCTGGGAACGTGGGTAATACGGATGGCGCTTTCCGTCTTGTTGACGTGCTGCCCGCCGGCACCCGAGGCGCGGAACGTGTCCACCTTCAGGTCGGCGTCGTTGATCTCGATCTCGATCGTGTCGTCCACCACCGGGTAGACCCAGACGCTGGCGAAGCTGGTCTGCCGGCGCGCGTTGGCGTCGAACGGGCTGATGCGGACCAGCCGGTGCACGCCGGCCTCGGTCTTCAGCCAGCCATAGGCGGTCGGGCCGGTCACCTGCAGCGTGGCGGACTTGATGCCGGCCTGCTCGCCTTCGCTTTGTTCCATGAGCTGGGTTTTGTAGCCATGCTGCTCGGCCCAGCGGATGTACATCCGCAGCAGCATCTCCGCCCAGTCCTGCGCCTCGGTGCCGCCGGCGCCGGCATTGACCTCGATGAAGCAGTCGTTGCCGTCGGCCTCGCCGGAGAGCAGGCTTTCGATCTCCCGCCGCTTGGTGTCGTCGGCCAGGGTGCGCAGCGATCCCATGCCGTCGGCGATCATCGCCTCGTCGCCATCGGCCTCCGCCAGCCCGATCAGCTCGATCGTATCGGCCAGGTCGGATTCCAGCTTGCGCACGCCCTCCATCTGGCTGGCGAGCTGGTTCCGCTCGCGCATCAGCTTCTGCGCGGCGGCGGCATCCTTCCAGAGGTCAGGGTCTTCGGCGCGGGCGTTCAGCTCCGCGATGCGGCCTTCGGCGACATCCCAGTCAAAGATGCCTCCTCAGCAGCGCGATCGACTGCTTGATCTGGTCGTTCAGGGCGTCGGATTCGGCGGACATCTGGTTACCTTTGGCAGATCGCTTCGGGAGAGCCCCAGGAGGCGCTTTCCCCTTGTGGGGCGCTTTCCCTTAGGCGCGCTTTCCGGGGCTTCCCCGCGGCGGGAGGGCTCAATAAAGCCCGCCCATGTTCGTGTCGACCCCGCCGCTGACCGGCTGGGCGCTCGGCTCCTGGCTTTCGCTGGCGACCCCTGTGCCGCCAGAGGATTCGCCGGGCAACGAGGCGGACGCACCAGGAACCTGGTCCGGCTTGAACGCATCGGTGCGCTGTCCCGCGCCGGTGTCCCAGGCGGCGAGGGTCACCCCCGGCGGCGGCTGGAAGGTCAGCGCCGGGCGGTTCTTCAGCGCCGTCGTCATGAACGCGCGCCAGACCGGGGCGGCGATGGCGCCGCCGGTCTCCTTGTCGCCCAGCGAGGCGGGGCTGTCGAAGCCGATCCAGACCGAGGCCACAAGGTCAGGCGTAAAGCCCGAGAACCAGGCGTCGAAGAAATCCTGGCTGGTGCCGGTCTTGCCGGCGATCTGCCGGTTCATGCCGGCGCCGGCAGCGGTGCCGGTGCCGTGCTGCACCACGCCCTCCATCATGGTCACGAGCTGGAAGACGCTTTGCGGGTCGGCAATCTGCTTGCGGTCATCGGTGAGCTGGGGCGGCGCCTGATCCGAGCACGCGGCGCAGCCGAGCCCTTCCGGGCGCCAGACCACATGGCCGTCACGGTCCTGCACGCTGTCGATCAGCGTGGGGACGACCTCGCGGCCTCCCGCCGCCAGCGCCGCATAGGCGCCGGCCTCGCGCAGCACCGTGGTATCGACCGCGCCCAGCGCGGCCGGCAGCACGCGCGGCATGCTATCGACCATATGGAAAGCGATGGCAGTCTGCGCGACCGCCTCCATGCCGACATGACGCGCTACCCGCACCGTGACCAGGTTTCGCGACTCCTCCAGTGCCAGGCGCAGCGGCATCGGCCCCTTGAACGAGCCCTCGTAGTTGGCGGGCCGCCAGGGACCCTCCGGCGTGTTCACGACGATCGGCCCGTCGAGGAATTTCTGGCTGGGCGAGAGGCCCTGTTCCATCGCCGTGAGATAGACCATCGGCTTGAAGCTGGAGCCGGGCTGACGCTGCGCCTGGGTAGCGCGGTTGAACTGGCTGATCTCGAAGCTCCAGCCCCCGACCATGGCGACCACCCGGCTGGTCGTGGGGTCCACCGCCACCAGCGCGCCCTGCACGAAGGGGATCTGGCGCAGCGCGACGCGGCCGGCGGATGGCGTTGCAGCCGCCGTCACGCCCTTTGCCGGCGGAGCGGAGACCGGCCCGGCGGCGCTGGCCGCCGGCTCAACCATCACCACGTCACCGACGATCAACACATCCGTGATCCGCCGCGGGGTTCCGCCGAGCCTCCCGTCCCTCACCGGCCGCGCCCAGCCGAGGTCGGACAGCGGCACGAAGCCGATCGTCGGCCGGGGCGGCTGACCGCCGGCCTGCGGCTCCAGCCAGCCCACCCGTGCCTCACCGTCCGCCGTGCCCGTCACCACCGCGAGGCGCCAATGGGGCAACATGCCCGGCGGATGCCCCAGCTTGCCCAGCGGGCCGGTCCAGTCGCGGGCGAGCGGCGCGGCGTCGACATGCGTGACCGGGCCGCGCCAGCCGCCCAGCTTGCGGTCGTAGGCCATCAGACCGTCGCGCAACGCCTTCTCGGCGGCGATCTGCAGCCCCGGGTCGAGGCTGGTGCGCACCTGCAGCCCGCCTTCCGTCGTGACATCCGCGCCGAAGCGGGTGATCAGCTCGCGGCGCACTTCCTCGGCGAACCAATCGGCGCCGGGCAGCGGCTGCGGCCGGCGGAACTCGGAGGGCACGATCGGCTCGGCCTTCGCCGCAGCCGCCTGTTCGGCGGTGATCGCGCGATTGTCGGCCATCCTGTCCAGCACCCAGTCGCGCCGCGCCTTGGCGGCGTCGGGATAGCGGAACGGATTGTAGTTGTTCGGCGCCTTGGGCAAGGCCGCCAGAAAGGCCGCCTCGGCGATGGTGAGCTGCTCGATCGGCTTGTTGAAGTAGGTCTGCGCCGCCGCCGCGACGCCGTAGGAGCCGAGGCCAAGATAGATCTCGTTCACGTACAGTTCGAGAATCCGCTCCTTGCTCAATGTCTGCTCGATCCGCATCGCCAGGATCGCTTCCTTGACCTTGCGCGAGAGCGAAACCTGATTGTCCAGCAGCATGTTCTTGGCGACCTGCTGGGTGATGGTGGACGCGCCGACCGGGCGCTTTCCCTGGCCCATCTGCGACAGATCGGTCATCCCCGCGCGCACGATCGCCAGCGGATCGACGCCGCGGTGGACCCAGAAGTTCTGGTCCTCCGCCGAGACGAAGGCCTGCTTCACCAGGTCCGGGATCGCGGGGTACGGCACGAACAGGCGCCGTTCGGTCGCAAGTTCGGCGAGCAGCCTGCCGTCACCGGCGTAGACGCGGCTCATGACCCGCGGCTGGTAGTTGCGCAGCCCGTCCACGTCCGGCAGGTCGGCGCTGAACCGTTGATACGCGACCAGCCCGACGCCGCCGGCGACCATGGCCGCCAGCAGGACGATGCCGAGCACCGCGCCGACGACGCCGCCGGACACACGGCTCAACCGCGCCAGCGCGCCTGAACGCGGCTTGCCCGCAGCCTGCGGGCGAATCGGGCGCGAACCCCGTGTCGCGCCAGATTGCGGGGGAGACAAGGGCTCGCCCGCTTTCATCGGTTCCTTCATGATCGAGTGATATGGGGTTTCCGGGTAGCCAAGCCAGCCAAGAAGACGCTAACCGGCTATGTTCTGACCCGCAGCGTCGCCGGCCATATGGGCGTGCCCGGCGAAATAGGCATCTACCGCCCGCTTCATCGCCTGCGCGACCTTGAGCCGGTGATCGGCGCTCCGCAGCAGCTTCTCGTCCTGCGGGTTCGACATGAAGCCCATCTCGACCAGCACGCTGGGGATGTCGGCCGCCTTCAGCACGACGAAGCCGGCGTGCCGCGCCGGGTGTTCGAGCATCGGCAGGTCGCGGTCGAGGGTGCCGACGAGATCCCGGGAGAGCCGCGCCGAGCCGGTCCGGGTTTCCTGCCGGACCAGGCTGGCCAGGATATGCGCGACCTCCGGCGAGGCGTTGCGCGCAACCGGGCCGCCGAACCGGTCGGCACTGTTCTCCCGCCGCGCGAGCGCCGCGGTCTGCGCGTCCGAGGCCGTGGGGGCAAGCGTATAGACGCTGGCACCGCGAATGCTGTGGTCGGACAGCGCGTCCGCGTGCATGGAGACGAACAGCGCGGCGCCGGCTTCCTGCGCCCGCATCACCCGCTCCTCCAGGGGAATGAACACATCGCGCGAACGTGTCAGGGCGATTCGGTAGCTGCCGCCGGCTTCGAGCTGGCGCTTCAGCTCCTGCGCGGCGGCCAGCGAGACGTGCTTTTCGTAGGTGCCGGAATAACCGATGGCGCCCGGGTCCTTGCCGCCATGGCCCGGGTCAAGCATCACCAGCGGTGCGGGCGGACGGGCGCCGGGCCGTGCGGGTGACGCTGCCTTGCGGGGCGGGGCTGCTGCCATTGCCGCATGCAGCGCAGGCGGCAGCAGGAATGTGGCGACGACGCCGGCACCCGCGCCAAAGCGGGCCAGCACGACGCGGCGCGTGACGGGATGCCAGACGGTCATGGATGGAACTTAACACATCGGATGCAGGGATGCACCTTCTCCGTTGATGAACAAGGATTCATCTTGTTCCGGTTGGTTCAGCTTGCAGCGCCGGGCGGTTTGCTTCATGGTTGAAGGGCTCCGGTGGTGCAAACGGGGGTGCGGGTTTGCCGCGTCCCTTGGCCGATCCGGCGGACGCTGAGGGCCTGTGGTCCCGTCTCGTTTTCCCGCTTGACCAGGCGGGGCACGATGATGGGTCGTTCCAAAGGGTTGGTCCCCGTCTGCCCGATCAAGGCCGCGCCGCTGCCCGTATCGCGCCACAGCTCGGGGGTTGGTGCGTCGGGGCCGGCCCGCCGGGCGGTCCGGCAGGCGCTCGCTTCACAACGGGTTGCGTTCCGTGTTGGACGTTATGCCCGCACTGTCAGGGAACGATGACGATCGTCGTACCAAGCTTGAGTTTATTGGCCCTTCCCTTTTCGGGCGCAGGTTCCATCTCGGCGTATGGCGCTGGCGTCATGCGCGGCGGCTGCGCCGCCCGCGCGGATCGGCCCCTTTCCGCAAACCAATTCGGCCGCCCGCCGGCGCAAGACCTGACCGGGTCAGCGCCAGAGCGATGTGCGGCGCACCGGAGTTCAGGAGTTCATGGCCAAGCGCATGCTGATCGACGCCACCCACGCGGAAGAGACCCGCGTGGTGGTGCTGGACGGTAACCGCCTCGAGGATTTCGACGTCGAGACATCGACCAAGAAGCAGCTCAAGGGAAATATCTATCTCGCCAAGGTCGTCCGGGTGGAGCCCTCGCTCCAGGCAGCCTTCGTCGAGTATGGCGGCAACCGGCACGGCTTCCTCGCCTTCAGCGAGATCCATCCCGACTACTACCAGATCCCGGTCGCCGACCGGCAGCGCCTGCTGGACATGCAGGCCGAAGAGGCGCGGCGCGAGGAGGAGGAGGAAGAGCGGGAGCTGCTGCGGAATCCTCCGCCAGACCACGGTGTGGCGCGAGACGCCCACGAGGACGCCGCTCATCCGGTCGATGACCTGGGAGAAGACGAAGCAGGAGCGGAGGAGGCGCCTGCGGAAGCCGGGCACGGGTCGCCCTCCGCGCAGCCGCTGGCGATTCGGTCCGATCGCGTGAGCGGTCCGGTCGAGGGGGCCGAGCCCGCGCCGGCGTTCGAGCCTGATGAGCGACCGGCCAGCCCGGCGCCGGCCCACGAGGTGCCGGACCCGCACGCTCCGGTGGCGGCGGAGCCGGCAGACGACGGCCCTGCCGGGGTGGTGGCCGGTCACGCCCCAGGGGACGCCCCAGGGGACGCCCCGGGGGACGCGCAAGTCACCCAGCCAGCCGGGACCCAGCCGCCGGCCGTGCCGAGCCTGGAAGCGTCGGCCTCCGCGGACCCTACCCTGCCGGTCTCAGGTGCCGAGATTGGTGGCGGAATCGACGCGAACGCGATTGCCGATCCTGTCTCGCCTGAGCCGGTGGCGCCTCGGGCACACCTTCCCGAGCCTGCCGCACCGGCTGATGAGCCAGGCGACCAGCCGACGGCAGACCAGCCAACGGAAGCCCGGGCAGCGGAGGATAGCGCGGCGAGTCATGAGGTTCTGGGAAAGGAACCGGACACCGCAGAGCCCGATGACGATGACGACGAGACCGGCGGCGAGATTTCGCCGCCGCCGGAGACCGTCGGCGGCGATGCCGAGGCCGACGAGCGGGCCGAGCGCCGGCTCGCATCGCGGTTCATGCGCAGCTACAAGATTCAGGAGGTCATTAAGCGCCGGCAGATTTTGCTGGTGCAGGTCGTCAAGGAAGAGCGCGGCACCAAAGGCGCGGCGCTCACCACCTACCTTTCGCTTGCCGGCCGCTTCGGCGTGCTGATGCCCAACTCGCCGCGCGGCGGCGGGATCTCCCGCAAGATCACCTCCGCCACCGACCGGCGCCGGTTGAAGGAAATCACCTCCGAGCTCGACATCCCCAAGGGAATGGGCCTGATCGTCCGTACCGCCGGCGCCAACCGCCCCAAGCCCGAGATCAAGCGCGATTGCGAATACCTGCTGCGGCTATGGGACGACATTCGCGAGCATACGCTTCGCTCGGTGGCGCCGTCGCTGATCTACGAGGAAGCGAGCCTGATCAAGCGCTCGATCCGCGACGTCTATTCGCGCGACATCGACGAGATCCTGGTGGACGGCGAGGACGGCTGGAAGGCGGCGCGTGACTTCATGCGCATGCTGATGCCGACGCATGCGCGCAAGGTCCAACTCTGGCGCGACACCACCTCGGCCGGCGGTCAGCCGCTGTTTGCCCGCAACCAGGTGGAGCAGCAACTCGACGGCATGCTGCAGCCTACGGTGCAGCTTCGCTCCGGCGGCTATCTGGTGATCAACCAGACGGAAGCGCTGGTCGCGATCGACGTCAACTCCGGCCGTTCCACGCGTGAGCGCGGCATCGAGGAGACCGCGCTGCGCACGAACCTGGAGGCCGCCGACGAGGTGGCGCGCCAGCTCCGGTTGCGCGACCTCGCCGGGCTGATCGTGATCGATTTCATCGACATGGAGGCCAAGAAGCACAACGCGATGGTCGAGCGGCGCATGAAGGAAGCGCTGAAGAACGACCGTGCGCGCATCCAGCTCGGCCATATCAGCCATTTCGGCCTGCTGGAAATGAGCCGGCAGCGGCTGCGCCCCTCGCTGGCCGAGACAAGTTTCATTCTTTGCCAGCATTGCGGCGGCACCGGCCAGGTGCGCAGCACCGAAAGCGCGGCGATCCATGTTCTGCGCGGCATCGAGGACGAAGGCGCGAAGCGGCGCGCGGCGGAGATCGTGGTGCACGTCGCCACGTCGGTCGCGCTGTATATCTTCAACCACAAGCGGGACAGGGTGCGCGAGATCGAGGCGCGCTACGGCTTGCGTATCAATTTTGCCAGCGACGACGCCGAGAACGCGCCGACCTACCGCATCGAGAAGGTGCGCGCGCTGACGCCGTCCGATCTGCCCACGGCGGTGACGCCCGACGCGCTGCCGGCTCCGGCTGGTGCGGGGCCGGCCCTGTTCGCATCCAACGGGGCCCCGCCGGCTTCCGCCGCGGAGGCGGCCGAGATCGAAGACGATGACGAGGATCTGGCCGAGGGCGACGAGGAGGATGGCGACGAGGCGGATGAGGGCGTCCGTGCCGAGGCCGACGAGACCGCCGAGGAAAGCGAGCGCCGCCGCCGCCGCCGCCGCCGCCGGCGGCGGGGTGGCCGGCGCGAGGAGAACGGCGCGGCCGTGGCGCCAGCGGAGGGTGCCGAGCCGGTCAGCGAGCAGGACGCGGCCGAGACGCATATCGAGGGGGTGCCGGAGCACGCCGAGCAGGTCCCCTACCAGGCCGGGGCCGAGGACGGCGACGCCAATGGCGACGAGGCGCGCGGACGTCGCCGCGGTCGCCGCGGCGGGCGCCGGCGCCGGCGCGATGGCAGCGAGACCACTCTGCCGCCGACCGCACTGCCCGGTGCCGAGCAGCCGGAACTGCCTCCCGTCTACACCGGCCCGACCCCCGCCAACCCATTCGGCGGCCACACCTTCGACATTTTCGATGTGCTGGAGCAGGCGGAGGAATCGGAGGCGCTTCATGCGAAGGCCGCGCCCTCGACCGATGGTTTTTCCGACCGCCATGAGGCGGTGGTGACCGTCGAGCCGCCGGCTCCATTAGCCGCCGTGGAGCTGCCTGCCGTGACTGCAACCGATCCCCCGCCAATCTCCCCGGAACCGGAGCCGGAGCCGGAACGGCCGGCCCCGGCGAATGACGAGGCCCCGAAAGAACCGCTGGTGAAGCCAATCCTTATCGGCAGCGACGACGTCCCGGCGGCGGACAAGAAACGGGGCTGGTGGCGGCGCTGAACGAACCATGACCGGGCGGTTTTGCTTGCCGGTCCGCCTCCCAGCGGGCGGGCAAGACCAGCGTAGGATGGTTGGAGCGCCAAGCGGCGCCTCGGGTCGGGCAAGAGTGCCACCGGGCGGGGCCGGTCGGAGCTGAGCTGCTTTGGCTACTCGGTTGCGATCGAGGCCAGGCTGGGCGGCATGGCCGTCTCCGGGACGTCGACCGTGCGACTGCCCGTTTCATCCTGCACTTCGACCTGATAGTGGAACCGGTCGGCACCGGTTGGCAGGCTGGCCGGGGTCGCCCGCATGAGCTGTTGCAAAGCCTCGTGCTGCGCTGGCGTCAGTGATGCGCCGTCCTTTTCGCCTCGCCGCTTGACCCCCGCGAACCCGCCAGAGCGTTCGACGATGACCTTCATCGCGTCCCTTGCCTGGCCGATCGCTTGTGGGCGGGGCGTGGCGCGGCGATCGCCGCTGCAGGGATTGGGGGCGCCGGCGCCGGGGCGATCGGTTGCGCAGCCGTCGCGATGACGGCCGAGGTGCCCCCGCCGATGCCGACGGCAGACCAGGCATCCGCCACCTTGCGGGCGACGCTGTCGTCGCTCGGGAACAGGTCGCGGGCCACCGAGATCGTCTCCGCCGCACACTTGGCGAAATCCGCTGCCGCGGTCAGGCGTTCGGTCAATGTCACGTACCATACCTTGCCGGCGGTTTCCCACGCGTTCCCGCCGATCGCCTTTGCCGCCAGGACGAACGCGCGGTTCGGGATTCCCGAATTGGTATGTACGCCACCGGAATCCTCATCGATCTGAACATAGTCTTTCATGTGGGCCGGCTGCGGGTCCTTGCCGAGCACAGGATCGTCATAGGCGGTGCCGGGGTTCGCCATATCGCGCAGCGCGCGGCCCTTGAAACCCGGGGCACAGATCCCCGGACCGATCAGCCAATCGGCCTGCTGAGCGTTCTGGCCGAGCGACCATTGCTTCACCAGCGAGCCAAACACATCCGAGAAATGCTCGTTCAGCGCGCCTGACTGGTCCTGGTACGGAAGCTGCGCGGTGAACTGCGTGACGCCGTGCGTGAGTTCGTGGGCGATCACTTCGATCGAGCCGGTAAAGCGCTGGAAAATCTTGAGGTCACCGTCGCCGTAGACCATCTGCTGACCGTTCCAGAACGCGTTGTCGTAGTCCTTGCCGTAGTGCACGGACGAAACGAGCGTACGGCCATGACCGTCAACCGACTCGCGGCCGAACAGCGTCTTGAAGAACGTGTAGGTCGTGCCGGCGTGCTCATACGCCTCGTTCACCACCGGGTCAGGACTATCGTTATCGCCTTCCATGCGAGCCGGGTCGCCAGGCAGATCCTCGACGCCGTTGCAGTTGAAAACCTGCCGCCGCAACACGGTGCGCACCGGCGTGCCGGTTGCAGGCGCACCGGTGCTGAGCTGGGAGCGGAACGCCCGCAGGCTCGTATTGATGCGGAGGGTGCGGCCCGCGGCCTCCGCGACGCCCGGATCGCCGTGCGCGGCGAGGCGGCGCAGCATGCCGGTCGGTATGACGAAGCAGCAACCGCAAGCAGAGGCCGGCATCTTTTCCACGTCCGGTAACCTTGCCATGACGGTACCCTCTTTCTGGTGCGAAGCATTCACAGCGGGCGCACCGTCGGTAACCTTGCCATGACGGTACCCTTTTTGGTGTGAAGCATTTCACAGCGGGCGCAACGTCGCCGCTGTAATGGTCATCGGCTCGCACCCGGATGGATCAACCAGCAGCCAGACACTATCAAGTTACCAATAACATCCGAACCTGCGAACGCCACAGCATGGAGGACCAAGATGGACTTCGCTGCCGCCGTCGATCAAGTCATCACACAGAACATGACGGCGCTGACCAAGCCTGGCGTGCTGTCTGTGCGGCCGGGGTACGAGGCGACTGGCGGCTGGCTCACCAGGAATCCTGCCATCGTCGTGACCGTTGCGCACAAATCGGATCTCGTGGTGCCACAGGATCGACTGCCTGAAACGCTCGGCGGCTTTCCCGTGGACGTGCGGCAGGCTGATGCGCTGCAGCAAATGCGCGCCGCCAACCCCGGATTGTTCGCGGCCGCTGCCGCCACCGCGCGGCCGGAACTGGAACGGCCGGCGTTTCCCTTTGAACGTGACATCACCGGTCAGAGCCTGGCACCGATCGCCGATTCGGTGGCCGCACTGCGGCGGCCGAGCAAGCCGCAGCTCGATTACAGACCGCCGGCGGACGCAACGCTCGACGCGATCGAGGACGAGTTCACCCTCACCTGCCACGCAAGTCCCGATGCCGGCTGGACGACGCTGAAGCCGTTCCTTGAAGGCACGCGCCAGCGCCTCACGGTTGGCATGTATGATCTCACGTCGGCGCACGTGCTGCATACGCTGGAGGAGGCCGCTGCCGGCAAGAGGCTCGCCCTCATGCTCGACCATCCCGCGCCGAACAAGACCCGCGACCAGACCGACGAGGACAGCGTGAGCGCGCTGCGCAAGGCGCTCGGCGACGGGTTCTCGTTCGCCTGGGCGCTCGAGCGCGGTGACCCGATGGCGGCAAAATGGACGTTCCCGAACGCGTATCACATCAAGGTCGCAGTGCGGGACGGCACGGCGTTCTGGCTGTCGAGCGGCAACTGGAACAACTCGAACCAGCCGGACATCGATCCCGTCGGCGATCCCGCCGGCAGCGCCGCGACCGCCAAGAGAAGTGACCGCGACTGGCACGTCATCGTCGAACATGAAGGTCTGGCGAAGGTCTACGAGGCGTTCCTGAAGAACGATCTCGCCGATGCCCTGGAGAACCAGACGGAACCGGCGGAGCAGGCCGGCCTGATGGCGGCCATCGCCGACCTCGCCCAGCCGGCCGAGTCAATTGCGCCGCGACGGTTCAAGACCTTTTTCGCGCCAAAGAAGATCACCGCCCGAATGAAGATCCAGCCCACCCTGACACCTGACAACTACGTTGATTTCGTGCTTCCCTTCATCGAATCGGCCAGGACATCGTTCTGGATGCAGACCCAGTACATCCATCCGTCCAACAAAGCGGGCGACGAGAAGCTTGCGGCGCTGATAGAGGCCGTGGCCCGGAAGGTGAAGGACGGACTCGACGTGCGCCTCATCATGAGCGAGTTCGAGACAATCGATTACCTGGAGTTGCTGCAGGATGCTGGAATCGATCTCGCGCATGTCAGAATCCAGGCAAATGTGCACAATAAAGGTATGATCGTCGATGGAGAAGTGGTTGCGCTCGGCAGCCAGAACTGGTCGGCCGATGGCGTCATCCGCAATCGCGACGCAACGCTGATCATCTACAACCGCGAAGCTGCGCAGTATTGGGGGCAGATCTTCGAGCACGACTGGGTGAACATGGCAGCCCAGCAGGCGGCGGATTGAGGGCGCTCCGACCGCTTCAGGACGGCAATTTCCTTCGGCGACCCCGATGACCAACCGTCCATTGGGCTAACCGGCCCGGGGCTAGCGTAGGGCGGAACAGCGAAGCGTCTTCCGCCTCTTGCGGTGCTGCTGGCGGCAATGGCGGATGGTGCTTCGCTGATCCGCCCTACACAAAGGGCGCGGCGCTTCCGCCTAGCTGCGCCCTCGCCCGCGTCCGATCGCCCAAAACAGAGCGGTCATCGGAAGGGCGGATGGTAAAAGCTGGCCCGGGCGCTCGCCACCCAGCCGCCCTGCCCGGTCTCGCCCGACGCAAGCTAACGCGCGGTCACCGCCCCGCCGATCGCGCCCACGCCGCCGCCGATCAGCGCGCCGGTCGCCGGACGGCCACCGGTTATCGCTGCGACGCCCGCACCGGCACCGGCACCCAGCGCGCCGCCGGTCAAGGCACGCGTCCCAGGGCTGGACCCGCAACCGGCGAGTGCTCCGATGATCCAACCCAACATCACTGCCAACGCGATCCGGTTTTTCATGCCACTCCTCTCCGGGCAGGGACAATCAGGCGTCCCCCAATTGCACCTGAAGCAAACGCCATGCCGGGCCTGCGGTGACCGCAGACCTTTCGTTCACCCCCTTGTTAAGCCAGGGCCGCTTCGTTAAGCCCCCACCCATCCCCTCCCGCATCACCCCTGGCACGTTACAAAGGTTCCCCGGATGTTCTCACGGTTGCTCGGCTTCATGTCAGCCGACATGGCCATCGACCTCGGCACCGCCAATACCCTCGTCTACGTCAAGGGCCGCGGCATCGTGCTGGCCGAGCCGAGCGTCGTCGCGATCGCCGACGTACGAGGAAAAAAGCAGGTGGTCGCTGTGGGCGAGGAAGCCAAGCAGATGCTCGGGCGGACTCCCGGCTATATTACCGCCAGCCGGCCGCTGCGCGACGGCGTGATCGCCGACTTCGAACTGGCCGAGGAGATGATCAAGCACTTCATCCGCAAGGTCCACGCCCGCCGCGGCTTCGCCTCGCCGCTGATCATCGTCTGCGTGCCCTCCGGCTCGACGGCGGTGGAGCGGCGCGCCATCCAGGAAAGCGCCGAAAGCGCCGGCGCGCGCCGGGTGCAGCTCATCGAGGAGCCGATGGCCGCCGCGATCGGCGCCGGGCTGCCGGTGACGGAGGCGTCCGGCTCCATGGTGGTCGATATCGGCGGCGGCACGACCGAGGTGGCGGTGATCTCGCTCGGCGGTATCGTCTATTCGCGCAGTGTCCGCGTCGGCGGCGACAAAATGGATGAGGCGATCATCAGTTACATCCGCCGCGCCTTCAATCTGCTGATCGGCGAGTCCTCGGCCGAGCGCATCAAACTGGACATCGGCGCGGCGTGCCCGCCGAACGACGGCGCCGAGGGGCCGTACCATGACGTGCGTGGCCGTGACCTGATGAACGGCGTGCCGCGGGAGGTTGTCGTCAGCCAGCGCCAGATTGCCGAAAGTCTGGCCGAGCCGGTGAACGCCATTCTGGAGGCCGTGAAGGTGGCACTGGAGAACACCCCGCCCGAGCTGGCCGCCGACATCGTTGACAAGGGCATCGTGCTGACCGGCGGCGGAGCGCTGCTGTATCGGCTGGACCAGGTGTTGCGCGACGCCACCGGGCTTGGCGTGGTGGTGGCCGAGAATCCGCTGCAATGCGTGGCGCTCGGCACCGGAAGGGCGCTGGAGGAGCGCAAGCGCCTCGGGAATGTCCTGACCACGATGTATTGAGCCGGCGAACAACGGCCGCCAGCCGGCGATCGGACATGAGCCTGCCACTGTGGTTCGTTTCGGCAGGGCTGCATCAAGTCCCGAAGAATAGTGATCTCGTGGGCAATCCCTGCTAAGTGTAGTGGGAATGTTCCGACTATCGATCCAGACCCGCCAGGCGCTCGGCCGTCTCACCTTGCCGGTGCTGATCGCCGCAGCCTTTGGGCTCATGCTGATCGGCAAGGCCGACACCGTACTGGCGGATCGGGCGCGCATGGCGCTCGCGGACTCGCTGTCGCCGATCTACGTCCTGCTGGCGGAGCCGCTGGGCCGGCTGCGCCTGGCCTTCGGCGAGGCCACCGGCCTGCTGTCGCTGCGCGCGGAGAACGCCCAATTACGGGCCGAGAACGAGCAGCTTCGCCGCTGGCAGTCCGTGGCGTTGGCGCTCGACGCGGAAAACCAGCGGCTGAAGGCCAACCTGCGCTGGATTCCCGATCCGGCGCCCTCGTTCGTGACGGCTCGCGTGGTGGCCGACGCCGGCGGCGTTTACGCCAAGGCGGTGCTGCTTGCCGCCGGTCCCAACCATGCCATCCGCAAGGGCCAGATTGCGCTGGACGAGCGCGGCCTGGTCGGGCGGGTCACCGAGGTCGGCGCGCGCACCGCGCGGGTCTTGCTGCTGACCGACCTGAACAGCCGCATTCCGGTGATACTTGAGAACTCGCGGACGCAGGCGATCCTGGTAGGCACCAACGGGTCCCGGCCGCGCCTGCTGTACTGGCAGGAGGGCGCGCGTCCGCAGGAAGGCGAGCGCGTGGTGAGCAGCGCCGAGGCCAATGCCCTGCCCGCCGACCTGCCGGTCGGTGTGGTGCACTATTCCAGCGCCAACATCCCCGAGGTCGAGCCCGCGGCGATGCTGGACCGCCTGGAGCTGGTGCGAATCTTCGATTATGGCCTGACTGGGATCGTGCCGCCGGAAGCAGCGCTGCGGGCACCGGCCGAACGGCGGCACTGATGGCGGCGATCGACCGTACGCCCGGGATCAGGCCGCGCGTCACCCTGGGGCGGCGCCTGGACATCGCGGCGCGGCGCGCGTTCCCCGTGGGGTGCACGGTATTGCTGATGCTGGCGTGCGAGACCCCGTTCGGGTTCGCGAACCAAGCCGCGCTGCTGCCCGCCGTAACGCTCGCATGCGTGTATTTCTGGACGCTGTTTCGGCCGGCGGCGATGCCGCCAATGGCGGTGTTCGTGCTGGGCCTGCTGCTGGACCTGCTAGGCTATTTGCCGATCGGCGTGGGCGTGCTGACGCTGCTGGTCGTGCACGGGGTGACGCTCCGCGCAAGGCGTGTGCTGACGCGACAACGCTTTGCGTGGGTGTGGTGTGTCTTCGCCTGCGTGGCAACAGCCGCGTCTGTCTTGATCTGGGCGCTGGATTGCCTGCTGAGCGTCCGCCTGCTGCCACTGGCGCCGGTCCTGTTCGGAACGGTCGTAGCAAGCGCCCTCTACCCAGCAATAGCGAACCTGCTGGCCCGCGCCCATCGCACCGTAGCCAACCCGGAGCGCGCATGAACAAAACCCCGAGGGGTCCAGGGGACGACTGTCCCCTGGCAGGGGGTCAAGGGGGGCAGCGCCCCCCTTGTCTTGCTATCGCCTGATGCGCCGAGAAACCCGCCCCGCCGGCGTCTTCACCCGCCGCGCCCTGCTGCTGATGGGTGGCCAAATCGCGATCCTGACCGGCCTGGCCGCCAAGCTCTACCAAGTACAGGTGGTAGAAGGCGCCCGCTACGCGACCCTCGCCAACGAGAACCGCATCAGCGCAAGGATGATCGCCCCGCCGCGCGGACGCATCCTGGACCGCTTCGGTGTGCCGCTGGCGGCCAACCGGGTGAACTGGCGAGCGCTGTTGATCGCCGAGCAGACCGACGACGTGCAGGCCACGCTGGATAATTTCTCCCGCATAGCGCCGCTCGCTGATCACGAGCGGTTGCGCATCGACCGCGAGGTGCACCGGCATCGCCGCTTCATTCCGGTGATGGTGCGCGAGTTCCTGACCTGGGACGACATGGCGGCGATCGAGGTGAACGCGCCCGATCTGCCCGGCATCCTGGTCGATGTCGGCACGTCAAGGATTTATCCGTTCGGCGAGCAGTTCGCGCATATCGTCGGCTATGTCGCACCGCCCAGCGAGGCCGACGTCGCGGATGATCCGCTGCTCGCGCTGCCCGGCATCCGCATTGGCCGGGCCGGGATCGAAAGCCAACAGGACCAGGTGCTGCGCGGCCGCGCCGGCGCCGTGCAGTTGGAGGTGAATGCGGTCGGCCGGGTGATTCGCGAACTGGACCGGCAGGAGGGTTTGCAGGGCGAGGAGGTTGGGCTGTCGATCGACAGCGGGCTGCAGCAGGCGGTGCTGAACCGCCTGGCCGGCGAGAGCGCCAGCGCGGTGGTGCTGGACTGTCGCAACGGCGAGGTGATGGCGATGGTCAGCAACCCGTCATTCGACCCGAGCCTGTTCAATTCCGGCGTGTCGCAAGCGCAATGGGTGGAATGGACCAAGGACCGTCGCACGCCGCTGATCAACAAGGCGACGGCCGGGCTATATGCGCCCGGCTCGACCTTCAAGATGGCGGTGGCACTGGCGGGACTGGAATCGCATGCGATCTCCCCGGGCGACCGGATCACCTGCCCGGGCCATCTCGACATCGGTGACACGCGCTTCCACTGCTGGCGGGTCGGCGGTCATGGCACGCTCGATCTGCGCGGCGGCATCAAGAATAGCTGCGACGTGTATTTCTACGAGGTGGCACGCCGGACCGGGATCGACCGTATCGCGGCAATGGCGAATCGGCTTGGCATGGGCACGCAGCTTGCGATCGACCTGCCGGGCGCGCGCACCGGCCTGATCCCGACGCGAGAGTGGCGCATGGGCCATGGTCATGCCTGGAACATCGGCGACACGATCGTGAGCGGCATCGGCCAGGGCTACATCCAGGTCACGCCGCTGCAGCTTGCGACGTATGCGGCGCGCCTGGCGTCGGGCCGCGCGGTCCAGCCGCATCTGACACGCCGCGTCGGCGACGCGTTGCAGCCGACGGCGCGGGCGGAGAACTGGCCGAGCCTCGGCCTGCCTGAGCGGCTGCTGCACATCATGCGCGAAGGGATGTGGGCGGTGGTGAACGAGCCGGGCGGCACGGCGCCGCTGGCGCGGCTGCCGAACGGGGTGCAGATGGCGGGCAAGACCGGGTCCGCGCAGGTCAGGCGGGTGTCGCGCGAGCTGCGCGAGCACGGCCATTTCAACAGCGAGAAGCTGCCTTGGGAGTATCGCCCGCACGCGTTGTTCGTCGCCTTCGCACCGTACGAGGCGCCCCGCTATGCCTTGGCCGTGGTGGTTGAGCACGGCAACGCCGGGGCGGCCGCGGCGGCACCGGTCGCCCGAGATCTGATGACCGCCACGCTGAGCCGCGACCCCGCCGGCCGCAACGAGCCGCCCGCGGGGTCGGTGGCCGCGGCGACGGTCCCTGGTGCACCGGTACCAGGTGGCCCGGTGCCGGGTGGCCCGGGGTCAGGTGGGCCTATGCACTGGTCAATGCCCCGGGGGGCCGCGGGCGGCGGGTCGTTGCCAGGCGCTTCATTGCCAGGCGGGGCGGCGCAAGGCGGTGCGGTGGCTGGCGGAACGGCGCCTGCCGGAGTGGCCGGCGGGGCGGTAACGGCGCAGGACGCATCGCCGGGCCGCTCGCCATGACGATGGACCGGCGCCTGCTGCGCCAAACCTCGTTCGATCTGACGACCAAGGTTCTGCGGGTGAGCTGGCTGTATGTGCTGCTGCTCTGCGCGCTGGCGGCGGTCGGCTATGCCGCCCTGTACAGCGCGGCCGGCGGCTCACCGGAGCCGTTCGCAGCGCGCCACGTCATGCGATTCGCCACTGGTCTGGTGATCCTGGTGGGCGTCGCGCTGGTCGATATCCGCTTCATCGCACGCCTCGCCTGGCCGGCTTACGTCGTGGCGCTGGCCCTGCTGGCGGCGGTGCTGCAGATCGGACATGTCGGCAAGGGTGCGCAGCGCTGGCTCGACCTCGGCGGCCTGCAACTACAGCCCTCCGAACTGATGAAGATAGCCCTCGTGCTGGCGCTGGCCGCCTGGTTCCACCGCGCGTCGTGGGAGCGGATCGGCAACCCGCTGTTCCTGATCCCGCCGGCAATCGCCGTGCTGTTGCCGGTGGGGCTGATTTTGAAGGAGCCCAATCTCGGCACTGCGTTGATCACGGCGCTGGTGGGCGCCTCGGTGTTTTTTGCCGCCGGCGTGCGGTGGTGGAAGTTCGTGCTGGTGGCGCTGCCTGTGCCGTTTGCCGCCAGGATCGCGTATCAGCACTTGCACGACTACCAGCGGGCGCGGATCGATACCTTCATCAATCCGGAGAGCGATCCGCTGGGCGCCGGCTATAACATCATCCAGTCGAAGATCGCGCTTGGCTCCGGCGGCATGTGGGGGAAAGGATTCCTGCAGGGCACGCAGGGCCATCTCGATTTCCTGCCGGAGAAACAGACGGACTTCATTTTCACCATGATCGGCGAGGAGTTCGGACTGGTCGGTGCGCTCGCGGTGATGGGCCTGCTATGCCTGATCGTGCTGGGCGGGATGTTGATTGCGTTGCGCTGCCGGCACCAGTTCGGCCGGCTGGTGGCGATTGGCATCTCGTGCAATTTCTTCATGTATGTGTTCGTCAACATCGCGATGGTGATGGGCGCCATCCCGGTGGGCGGCGTGCCGCTGCCGCTGGTCTCGCACGGCGGCTCGGCGATGATCACGGTGATGCTGGGATTCGGCATCCTCATGTCGGTTCACGTGCACCGGGATGTCGAGTTCGACGAGGCACCCGACAGACGGTGAGGCGAATGCGGGCACCAGCGTGGGACGGCGCGGGAAGCAGGCTTCGCTGATCGTTGTGACGCGGACCGGGCTGATCGTTATTCTGAACGGCGCCCCTGCCCCGGCTGGCGTTGTGGACCGGTTCCAGCGAACGGCCGTCGTCCGCGCCGGGCGGCAGCTTCAACCAACGGCGAACGGCCGTCGTCCGCGCCTCCGCGGGGGCATAGCTGCGTGCGCGTCATCGGACAGTCCGTTTGGCGCGGTCTCGCCTCGTTTGGTACGTGCCTACCGGCAGACCCGGTATCTGGCTGACGGCGTCGAGGTCCGTGTCGGGCGGCCGGCCGATGCCGCGTTGGGCGGTGCCAGAAGCGCCACGCTGGTTACCGCCTGGAACCCGCTGTCCCGCCGCATGCCCGACGGCTGGAACCAGCGGATGCAGCGCAATCTCGCTGCCCGGCTTGGCAGGTTCCGAACGCGTCCGGCCGAGGGCCGGCTTGGGGCCTGGCATGAAGCCCACCTGCTTGTGGCCGGCGATCCCCGCGTGACGCTGCGCCTAGCCCGCCGATTTCGCCAGCGCGCGGTGGTGATCCTGCGCAAGGCTGCGCCGGCCCGGCTGATGTTGCTCGCTTACTGATCCGCGCGGCGCCGGTTCTAGCCCCGCGCAAGCAGCCAGATCGCGATCCCGGCGAGCAGCCAAAACACGCTCGCCAAGCCCACTCCTGTGGCGAAGCCCCTCGCTGTCGTGACGGGGGCCGCGTCAATGTCGCCGGAGGCTTTGCCGATCGGCCATCGTGTCAAGGTGACGACGTTTGAGCCATCATGGACGGGCAAAGCGGGACGAAGACGCCTGATGACTGTCTCCGCCGCTTGTGGCGTTGCCCTTTGCCGCTTGGCTGGAATCAGATTTTCCAACGAAGGTCCCTCCGCGTCGCGGCACCCGGTCCACCGTCCGGTGCCAATATTGGGAATCGTCCACCCAAAAGTTGGTTGCAATCGTAAAGAGAGATTGTCTCCGCGACAATACCCCGATCGGGACAATTTCGCCGCTGCCGCCCGCAGAGCCCTGGTGGAACAGGCGCTAGCGGCTCCCCGGAGATGGGCTCCCAGCGCCGCCATCCCGCCCACCGTCTATGCTGGCTGCGGCGTTAAGGCGTCCCCCGCGGGAGGATGACGGCGCAGCAGCCGCAGCATCAAGGCCATGGACGGCAACGCGGCCAGCATGCACAGGGCGTAGAACCACTTCCAGCCCACGGCATTCGCCAGAACGCCGGAAAAACCGCCGAGCGTGTGCACCGCGATCGCGGCGAGCGACGACAGCAGCGCGTAATGCGTCGCGGTAAATGCAACGGCGCAGAGCCCCGACAAATATGTCAGGAAGGCAGCATCGGCCATGCCCTGGGCAAACGCCTCGGTCACCACGGTGCCGTACAGGACGTGGTGGTCGCCGGCCGAATAAGCCAGCAACAAGTACATGCCCATCGCCAGCGTCTGCACCCAGCCTGTCCACAGCAGCGCGCGCCCGACCCCGATCCGCGCCACCAGCCAGCCCCCGAAGGTAATGCCGGCCAGCGTCCCCACGAGCGAAAACGGTCCGACCGCGGCGATGGCGTCCCGGTTGAAGCCGAGCGCGCGGTAGAACGGTGCGGTCATGATCCCCGCCATGGCTTCGCCCAGCTTGAACAGCGCGACGAAGGCCAGGATGGTGAACACGCCGGGCCGCGACAGGAACTCGGTCAGCGGATCGAGCACCGCGCGCCGGAACCGCCCGCCAAGGCTGGCCGCCGCCGCCGTCAGCCCCGCAACGCGCGGCTCCGGCGCCAGCAGCGTCACCGGAACGCCGAGCGCAATCAGCGCCGCGACGCCAAGCAGGGCGGCATGCCAGCCGACGCTGCCGGCCGCCGCGATCGCACCCGATGTGGCGATCAGCATGGCGATGCGGTAGCCCCAGACATAGGCCGCCATCGCCTCGCCCAGCCGGCGCGGCGGGAAGCTCTCGATGCGCCAGGCATCCACCACGATGTCCTGGCTCGCCGACAGGAACGCCACCAAACCGGCCGCCGCCATCGCGGCGAGCGGCGCCCCGGCCGGATCGGACAGCGCCAGCAGCACGGCGCCCAGCACGAGCGCCGGCTGAATCGCCAGCAGCCAGCCGCGCCGGCGCCCCAGCCGCTGCAGCGGGCCAGGCGGCGAGGCCTGGTCCAACACCGGCGCCCACAGGAATTTCAGCGAATAGGCGAGGCCGATATTCGCGGTCAGCCCGATCAGGGCGAGCGATACGCCGCCCTCGGACAGCCAGAGCCGAAACGTGAAGCCGGAGAGCGGCAGGGGCAGGCCGGCGACGAACCCGTAGGCCGCCATCAGCCAGAGCGGCGGGCCTTGGTGGGCCGGGTCGGTCGGCGCATCGTCGGGCATCGGGCTAACTGCACAGGATGGCGCGATTCGGCCAACCCCCGTTGAGGGTGTGAGCAGGGGGTGTCAGGGAACCTGATTATTCCGGCATGTCCACGTCGCCGCGTCCGAGCGGCCGCTGCATCCAGATGACGTCCAGCCAGCGGCCGAATTTCAGGCCCACCCCGCGCAGGGTGCCGGCCACCAGAAAGCCCAGGCTGGCATGCACGCCGATGGACCCGACATTTTCGGAGTCGCCGACCACCGCCACCATCTGGCGCATGCCGCGCTCGGTCGCGTCCTCGATCAGCGACTCGACCAGGGCCTTGCCAAGGCCCTGGCCACGGACGTCCTGCCGCACATAGATGCTGTCCTCGACGCAATAACGATACGCCGAGCGATTCCGGAAGCGCGTGTAGTAGCCGTAGCCCAGGACGCCGGTGGCGTCGGTCGCGACCAGCCATGCGCAGTCGCTGGCGAGCACGTCGCGGAACCGTTCCGACATTTCCTCGACCGATGGCGGCGCTTCCTCGAACGTGCCGGTGCCGGTCAGCACGTGGTGAGCGTAGATCGATTGGATTTCCGGCAGGTCGGCCGCGGTGGCGGCGCGGATCTGCGTGCGCATCATCCCTGGTGCCCTTCCTCATGACAGGGGCCGGACATTAGCCGGGCCGCCGGTCGACCGATAACCAGCCTCCTCATACCGGCAGCCCCAATACGGCGGCGGCGTCGCAGGCGAACGCCAGCAGGGCGCGGTCCTGCCCGGCGCCGGCGACGAGCGACAGGCCGACAGGCGCGCCATGGACGATTCCGGCCGGCAGCGTCACCTCGGGCAGGCCGCACAGCCCGGCGATCGCGGTGACCCCGAGCGTCACCTGGCGTACCAGATCCTGTTCGTGGCGGGAGGCGGACAGCAGCGGCGCCGGGCAGGGGCTGGTGGGATAGACCAGCACCGCGCCGCCAGCCAGCAGCGGACCGACCCGGGACTGCAGCACGCGGCGGAAGGCGCGGCCCCTTGCGGCCACGGCGGGCTCGATTGCCTTGGCGGCGGCGAAACGCTCTTCGATGCCGGGGCCGAGCCGCGGGGCGGTGGCCTCGATCCAGGGACCCAGAGTGGCCCAGACCTCCTCGGCCTGCACCACGCGGAAATGGTCGAAGAAGCTGTCGATGCCTTCCGGCGCCAGCCGCACGCCGACGGCACGGCCGCGAAGCTGCTCCAGCCGCTCCAGCGACGGCCGCAGTGCCTCGGCCACCTCGGGCTGGGCGTTCACCCAGGCCTCCTCGACGCGCAGCAGCGGGCCGTCGATCCCCTGGCGGCTGCCGGGCAGCAGAACCTCGCCCACGCCGGCCAGCAGCGAAGCGGTGCGGGTGAGCCAGCCGGCGGTGTCGAGGCTCGGCGCGAGCTGGCAGGCGCCGGCCAGGCTGATCGCGCCGTGGCTCGGCCGGATACCGAACAGTCCGCAATAGCTGGCCGGAATGCGTACCGAGCCGCCGGTGTCCGAGCCCAGGGCGAAATCGACCAGGTCCGCGGCAACGGCAGCGGCGGAGCCGCAGCTTGAGCCGCCGGGAAAGCGGTCCCGCGCACGGGGGTTCAGCGGCGTGCCCTGCCAGACGTTTTCGCCGGTGAGGCCATGGGCGAGCTCAACCGTCTTGGTCTTGCCGGCGAGTCGCGCGCCCGCCTGCAGCAGCGCCGTCACCACCGGCGCGGTCGCGATGGCCGGCCGGTGGGTGCACGCCCAGTCGGGATTCCCAAAGGTGGTGAGCGCTCCCGCAACGTCGAACAGGTCCTTCACGGCGAAGGTGAAGCCTGACAACCGCCCGGTTCCCAGCGGCGCCAGCGTCATGCGGGGGCCTGGGACGAAGGCGTCAACCGTGTCTTCAACCGCCGTCATACCGGATCGTCCTTATCCTTGGCGCCGCGTCGCGGGTCCATTCGCTTGCTGGTACACCTGACAGCGGGCCGTCGAGAAGATCCCCGGTCGCGTCGCAGCGATCCGCCCCGGCCCCCGCCGCCTGGGGGTCGAGGCCCGAGGGGTTGAGGACTATAGCCAAATTCGATCCCGCGAGCCGCTTGGTTCATATGCGGGTTATGTTTAACAGAATCGCGCGGGCAGCGCGTTAACCTTCCGGCAGCGGTTGCCGAAAACGCCTGAGTTGGCATTGGCGGCACGAAGCGTTCGAAACGATTGAACAGTAAGCTGAACGGTTGGCATAACAGCGGCCTGCTGCTGCGAAACGGCGTTGTCAACGGCGCGTCCCGGCGCAGACATCACCAACCCGGACCCGAAACCACGGAAAAGTTGCTTTTCGGGCCCGACCGAGGGCATAGTCCGGTGCGAAACGGTGGGCGCAAAAATGCTGTGTCCGACCGCTGCCGGCAACGGATGTCTTCCCCGCGCCATTCAGGCGCCGGGAGACTGACCATGCATCGGCACGTTAGGGTCGTCGAGCCACCTTGGTGTCGCGGACCCGGTTTCGGAAGGGGTTGCTCGTGGACATGAACGACGGACCGATCTCCGGGCCTCCGGGGCAGACCATGCCGCCCGCGGCGCTGGTGGATACCGGTGGCGGCGGGGACGGCTCGGGGGCGCCCGGAACCGGGGCCGGGGCCGAATCGCAGTCGGTACATCCGCGGCTGCAGGCCATGATCCTGGCCGGCCGCTATCATGGGATCGAGCTCGACCCGAACGAGTTCCGCTGCCCTCCAGGCGAGCCGACTCCGCCGGCCGCCGTGCTGTCGGAATGGGCGCAGAACGCCGGGATGTGGGCGCGGGCCGTGCGGCTGAGCTGGAGACATCTGCTGCGGCTGCATGAGACCTCGCCCGTGGTGCTGCTGTTCACCGACGGCACGGCGGCGCTGCTGACCGGGGTCAACGCCGAGAAGAAAGTCGTCTTTCTGAAGGACCCGCAGGGTCCTGCGTCGGACCTGCCGGTGCCGGTCGACGAGCTGCGGCTGGCGCAGGCGTGGTCCGGCGAGGCGGTGCTGCTGCGCGCGAACCGCGGCTTCCAGGAGTCCGACGCCCCGTTCTCGTTCCGCTGGCTGGCCGGCCTGGTGCTGCAGGAAAAGCGCTCGATTCGCGACATCGCGGTCGCCTCCCTCACCTTGAGCTTCCTGACCATTTTCCCGCCGCTGCTGGTCATGACGGTTGTCGACAAGGTGCTGACGCATCACAGCTATTCGACCCTGGCATTGCTCGCAACGATCCTTTTCATCGCGATGATGTACGAGACGTTCCTGGGCTATGCGCGCCGCCTGGTGGTGGCGGTGGTCGGCGCCCGGATCGACGCCAAGCTTCAGTTGCACGTCTTCAACCGCCTGCTGCGCCTGCCGCTTGAATATTTCGAGCGGCATCCGGCCGGCGAGACGATGTACAACATCAGCCAGATCTACAAAATTCGCGACTTCATGACCGGCAAGCTGCTGACCGCGTTCCTGGACGTCATGACGCTGTTCGTCCTGCTGCCGTTCCTGTTCTGGCTGAATTCCTCGCTGACGTGGATCGTGGTCGCCTGCTCCTGCCTGATCGGCCTGATCATATTGGTCTATCTGCGCCCGATCGCCGTCATCTTCGGCAAGGTCGTCCGGGCCGAGACGAACAAGAACGCCGCACTCGGCGAGACGATCTTCGGCGTCAAGACGGTCAAGTCCCTGGCGCTGGAGCCACAGCGCAAGGCGCTGTGGGACGAGCGGGTGGCCGAGGCCGGGAAGTGGCGGCTCGAACTGAGCCGGATCTCCAACTGGCCGCAGACCATCGTCACCCCGATCGAACGCTTCATGTCCATCGGCATCATCATGGTCGGCGCCTACATGGCGCTGAACGACCCGACCGGCTACGGCGTCGGCGGGCTGTTCGCCTTCATGATGCTGTCGATGCGGGTGGCGCAGCCGCTGGTCGGGCTGGCGAAGCTGATCGACGACTACCAGGACGTCGCCGCCTCTCTCTACCAGGCAGCCTCCGTGCTCAACCGCCCGCTTGAGGTGGACGCCGCGTCCGGCGGCATGCGGCCCAGGCTGTCCGGCGCGGTCAGCTTCGACGACGTGACCTTCACCTATCCCGGGACGAAGACCCCGGCGCTGGACCGGATCAGCTTTTCCGTCCCGGCCGGCACCATGCTCGGGCTGGTCGGGCGCTCCGGGTCCGGCAAGTCCACCGTGACCCGGCTGCTGCAAGGGATCAACCGCGAGTACTCCGGCTACATCAAGCTGGACGGCTGCGACCTGCGGGAGATCAACCTCCGGCACCTGCGCAAAAGCTTCGGCGTCGTCTTGCAGGAGAATTTCCTGTTCCGCGGCTCGATCCGCGAGAACATCCTGGCCGGGCGTCCCGGGCTCACGCTGGAGGATGCGGTGCGGGCGGCAAGGCTCGCCGGCGCCGAGGAATTCATCGAGCGCATGCCGAACGGCTACGAAACCCAGATCGAGGAAGGCTCGCCCAACCTGTCGGGCGGCCAGCGACAGCGCCTCGCCATCGCCCGCGCGCTGATCTGCGATCCCAAGCTGCTGATCCTGGACGAGGCGACCAGTGCGCTCGACCCGGAGAGCGAGGCGCTGGTCAACGCCAACCTGCAGCGCATCGCGCTTGGTCGCACGATGCTCATTGTTTCCCACCGCCTGTCGTCGCTGACCGAGTGCGACCTGATCCTGGTCCTCGACGGCGGCAAGGTCATGGATATTGCGCCGCACCCGGTGCTGGTCGAGCGCTGCTCGGTCTACCGCCAGCTTTGGCTGCAGCAGAACCGCCATCTGAACCCGCAAGGTCACCGACATGCAGCTCTTGCCCCGACGCTCGCCCAAGGCGATTAGCGCCAGCCGCGCCCTCGCCGAGCGGGACGATCCCGTGCTGCCGGCGGTTCTGGAGTTCCAGTCACCCTCGACGGCGATCACCACCGCGCCGGTGCCACGCTCGGCGCGTCATATGATCTGGGTGATTTCCAGCATGTTCCTCGTTGGGCTCGTCGCCATGGGCCTGATCAAGATCGACCAGGTGGTGACGGCGCAGGGGCGCCTGATATCGATCACGCCAACCATGGTGGTGCAGCCGCTGGAGATCTCCGTCGTGCGCTCCATCAACGTTCGCGAAGGCGAGACGGTGCACGCCGGCCAGGTGCTGGCGCGGCTCGATCCGACCTTCTCGGCGGCTGACATGGGCTCGCTGACGTCGCAGGTCGCCACGCTGCAGGCGCAGGTCTCGCGCATGCAAGCCGAAGTCGAAGGCCGGCCTTTCGCCTACAGTGGCCTGGACCCGGACATGTCCTTGCAGGCGGCCATCTTCGGCCAGCGCCAGGCCGAGTACGAGCTCAAGCTTGAGGGCTACAAGCAGAAGATCGACAGCCTCGTAACCGCCATCGCCCGCTCCAATTCCGACGCCGAGGGATATCGCAACCGTCTCGCCGTGGCGCAGAACGTCGAGGGAATGCGCCGCGAACTGGACCGGCTCGGCGTTGGCAGCAAACTGAACACGCTGGCGGCGATGGACAATCGTGCCGAGATGCAGCGTTTTCTCGGCAACGCGATGGAGACGGCACGGAGCGGGCAACGCGATCTCTCGGCGCTGATCGCCGAGCGCGACGGCTACATCCAGAGTTGGCACGCCGACCTGGCGGAGAAGCTGTCCGATGCCACCGGCAAGCTGTCGGATGCGCGGCAGCAGCTCAACAAGGCACAGCTTCGCCACGCGCTCGTCGAGCTGCGCGCCGACCGTGACGCCACGGTGCAGAGCATCGCCCGCGTCTCGGAGGGTTCGGTGCTGCAACCCGGGCAGCAGTTCATCACCCTGGTCCCCACGGATGCCCCGCTGGAGGTCGAAGCGAACATCCCCGGGCGGGAAGACGGCTACGTTCGTGTCGGCGACCCCGTGACGATCAAGTTCGAGACGTTCCCGTACACCCGCTACGGCGTTGCCTACGGCACGGTTCGGATCATCAGCCCCGACAGCTTCATCCCGCAGGACGACCAGCGGAATCCGACCAGCGCGGTCCCGACTGCCCCGAACAACATCGATCCGTATTATCGCGCGCACATCTCCCTGGACCGCATCGCTTTGCACGATACGCCGGCCAACTTCCGCCTCATCCCTGGCATGTCGGTGACCGCCGACGTCGGCGTCGGCAAGCGGACGGTGCTGGCCTACATGTTGCAGCGCGTGATGGGGGTCGCCCTGGAAGGGATGCGGGAGCCGTGATGCGGCGGTCATTTTCGACGCAGGGAGCCTGACTGGCATGGCGATTCTCGACCGGCTGATCGGCCGGTTCTCGCCCGATGCGGCACTGAAGCGCGCCATCCGTCTCACCGAGCAGGGCCAGGCGGAACGGGCCTTTCCCTTGCTCACCGAGGCAGCGCGGGCCGGACTGCCGGAAGCGGAATACAAGGTTGGCCGCTGCTACCTGGAAGGCGGCGGCGTGCCGTTCAGCCGCAGCGAGGCGGTGCGCTGGCTGGAGCGCGCCGCGAGCCACGGCTATGTCGAGGCCCAGGCACTGCTGGCGACGCTGTTCCTGCACGGCTTCGCGGCCGCGGCCGCAGGCGCCGGATCGGGGACCGCCTCCAGCCTGTTCAGCGGCAGCCAGGCGGCCGAGCCGGATTTCGAGAATGCGGCGAAATGGGCTCGGCAGGCCGCCGACGCGGGGTCGGCGGACGGCCAGGCGGTGCTTGCCTTCATCCTGACCTCGGGTCCGGAGTCGCTGCGCAACACCGAGGAAGCGGATCGTTGGTATGAACGGTCCGCCGCGGCGGGCTGTCCGCAGGGCGCGCTCGGCTACGCACTGGCGCTGGCGCGCGACCCCAGCGACACCGAAGCGCAGGCGAAGATGGTGGCGCAATTGCGCCGCGCCGCCGATGCCGGGCTCGCCACAGCCCTGTTCCTGCTCGGCATCGTGACCGAGCGCGGACTCGGAACGGACGCGGACAAAGCCGTGGCCGCCGATCTGTTCCGGCAGGCCGCCGAGAAGGGCAACCGCAACGCCATGGCACGGTGGGGCCTGGCATTGCTTGAGGGAACCGGCGTTGCCGCCAACCCGCTGGAAGGCGAATCCTGGCTGCGGCGCGCCGCGCTGGCGGGCGACCGAGAGGCCGCGGCGGTGGTCGGAGACCTGTACGCCAAAGGCGGATTGCTGCCGCCCAACTACGCCGAGGCGTCGATGTGGTTCCGCCGCGCGGCCGAGGCCGGCCACCGCGGCGCCGCACGTGCGCTCGGCCTGCTCTATCTCACCGGCGCCGGCGTGGCCCGCGATTCGCACGAAGCGGCGCAATGGTTCCGCGTTTCGGCCGAGGCCGGCGACACGCGCTCGCAGGTGGACCTCGCCAATCTGTTGTTGCGCGGCGAAGCCGGCCAGGAAGACCCGGTGCGCACCCGCGAGTGGTTCGAGGCGGCTGCCAAGGGCGGCGATCTCGTGGCCGCGTTCAATTTCGGCGTGTGTCTTGCGGAGGGTGTCGGCATCGAGCGCGACGACCGGCAGGCGGCGGAGTGGCTGCGCCGCGCCGCCGACGGCGTGGTCAACGCCCAGTACTGGTACGGCCGTATGCTGGTGGAAGGGCGCGGCGTCGAGGCCAACCCCGAGGAGGGGCGCGCCTGGATCACCCGCGCCGCCGACATCGGCATGCCGGAGGCGCAGGTCGCGCTTGCCGAGCTGATGCTGAACGGCCGTGGCGGTCCGAAGGATCATCCCGCCGCGCTGGCATTGTTTGAAAAAGCCGCTGTCAACGGCCATGTCGGCGCGACATTCGCTGTCGGCGCCATGCTGGGCGGTGGCCACGACGTGCCGACCGACCGGGTCGCCGCACAGCGCTCCTATCGTGCCGCCGCCGAGCGCGGACATCCCCAGGCACAGCTCATGCTGGGCCGCTTCCTCGCCCGCGGCCTGGCTGGTGAAACCGATCACGACCAGGCGCGGCTCTGGCTGGAGCGTGCCCTCGCCCAAGGCATCCAGGATGCGCGGGCCGACCTCGCCGCGCTGCCGCCGGCGGCGGCAACGCCCCAGCCGGAAATAGCGCAGGCGGTTGGTCACTGAAGCAGGTGGGAGCTGGCGGCATGCCGCCCTCCGAAGCCGATGGCGCGACCGATCGTTCGGCACTGACCCGGGAGGCCATGGCGCGCGCCGCCGGCTACAGCGCTGCTGGCGACGCCGGGGCCGCCCTCCGGTGGCTGGAACGCGCGTCGCGTCTGGCGCCTGGCGACCAGACGGTCGCCCTTTCGCTCGCGTCCGCCGCACTCGGCCAGGACGATGCGCGCGCGGCCGAGCTGTTTGCCGCCATCGCCGAGCGGGTGGATGTCCGCGAAGCCTGGCTTGGCCTCGCCGCGGCAAGGCGCAGGCTGGGCGATCCGGCTGCCGCTGCGACGGCGCTCGCCCGGGTTCTGTCCCGCAACGCGCCTGCCGCCGGCCTTGACGCGCTGGCGGATGCCATCACCCGGGAAGCCGGGGAGCCTGGCTGGTGCAGCCTTTTCGGCGATGGCCGGCTGATCTTGCGCCCCACTGGTCGCCCCACTGGTCGCCCCACTGGTCGCCCCACTGGTCGCCCCACTGGCCGCCCCGCTGGATGCCCCACTGGACGCCCAACCGGCGAGACCGTCCATATCGCGCTGCGGCTCGACGACCGGAACCTGCCCGAGCGCACCGCTCGCCTCCCTGCCGGCTGGCAACGGGCGGCGAACCTGTGGGTCACCGCGGAGGGACAGGACCTGCTCGGAAGCCCGCTTTCGATCCGCGCGATCTGCCGTGTCGCGGGTTGCGTGACCGCCCGCGATGGAGGGTTGGACGGTTGGGCGTGGCACCCCGGGGAGCCGGACCGCGACCCGGTGCTGACCGTCAGGGCGGCCACCGGGCGACGCCAGCTTCGCCTCACCGCCGCCGATATGACCGTCGTCGCCGATTTGGGCACGCTGGCGCGTCCACGCGGATTTCGCGTCCCTGCGGCGGCGCTTGCCGGCATGATGGGGCTGTTGCACGTGCTGGACCAAGGCGGCAACGACCTGCTCGGCAGCC